>Ga0153980_1000066_pt1 | contig 73840 bp, 57 predicted proteins | sample TSGA064MetaG_FD_104722 | JGI IMG/M metagenome (GOLD analysis project Ga0153980, IMG submission 104722) | Attine ant fungus gardens microbial communities from Georgia, USA - TSGA064 MetaG | ecosystem: Host-associated > Fungi > Mycelium > Unclassified | place: USA: Georgia, Magnolia Springs State... | reverse complement strand
TGATGATTCATATGATCTCAGCAAGGAACTTTTAGTCTAGACTGCTAAGTAATCCCTTAATTATAGTTGTCCTAGTTGTCTGGATTTTTTGTTGTCGCGATCATTGATAGATACCAACAGCATGAACACCAAATATTTGCTTCCATAGAAAAAAAGATAATAGCTTGAAAAAGGTAAGTAATAAACTAAAGAGAATTGTTTCCGCTTTTTTTATCTGTTACGTTAAATGGAGTTTAAAAGCTAGCTACAATTCTAAAAGGCTGGTTCTTATTTAAAAAGCACTCAATAAGATGATGTCTTTTAGACAAGTTCTGATCTATCTCCCAGGGCTAGTCCTGTATTCTCTCTGGAGAGAGGTATTTAATAAATCAAAGCGTAGGGAGATAATAATTCTTTCTAGGCCTAGGTTTTTTAATAAAGTTTTATCTTAAAAGTAAGCGCATTCCATATGACCTTTTCATTGTTAAAAGTTCGAGTAATTTGGTTTTAAATAAAAGAAGATGGTATTTTCTAGGCATAGAAAATATATTTCAAGAGGAGAGATATCGTGTGTAAGCATGTATTTATCGTATCTAGGGAATATCCTCCTAACACTGTAGGTGGAGTAGGAACGTTATCATTTATGTTAACAACAGGATTAAAAAGAGAAGTAAATAAAGTGACTGTTATAACACTAGGTCTTGATAGTCAATTAGAATCAGAGTGGATGCTAGGTGTGAATATACTGAAGGTAAAAAATAGAGTCATATATGAAAATAGAACTGGACTAACACCAGAGAACATGATTACACACAAAAAGATTTTAACAAAAATAATAGAAGCTGTGAATTCATAAATGATCATTTATCATATTTGCCTCAAATAATAACACAAACTACTGCTGATTACCATGCTATTACTAATTTTGAAAATGAAGTCATAAATAATACAAGAAATATAATATTTGTAAGTCACTCTCTTTTAAATTCAATTGAACCTAGAATAAAAAAGTACGGTAACTTTGAGGTTATTCATTTGGGAATTGAACCTAGAAAATTAATTAATAATTATACAATAGGCTCGAAAGAGAGCAATACAAAGTATATTATAGCAACGGGTAGACTGAGTAGAGTGAAAGGGTTTTATGAATCTATTTTAGCCTTTTCTATTATAAAGAAAAATAATGATAATATAAAGTTAAAAATAATAGGAGAGGGAGAGGAAAAAGAGAGATTAATGAAAAGATGTTGTTAGATGATATCTACCATTATTTTCAATTTGGCGTTCATATCAAAAAGAAAAGAATCAAGGGCAAGACCATCAGGTTTTTATCAGAGGTAGTGGAATATTTAGAAGGCGGAAAAACGAGAACCGTCTTCTAAACAAAAGTAGAGAACGAAAATTTAATCTCAATCATAGGGTCATTTAGTGGTGATTATAACGAAGATTACTTGAACATGGCTTAACATACGAATTTCCAAAGGGGAAGATTCAAAGTGAAATTAAAAGGGAAAATATTAAATATTGATGAGTTAAATGCTTATCGAATTGCTTATGGGAATCCCATTCAAAGAAAAGAACTGATTATTTCATTAATGGTACCCTTTCTCATTAGCTTTTTCTATACCTTCATTTTGTTTTATTATTGGTGGTTATCATTGATAGTAGGGATTGCGGCTATGATATATGCTCGTGTCTATACCATGCCCTATCGAGAGAAAAGAATCTATGAAGAAAATTCTTTTCGGGAAAGAAATAACTTTGTGAACAATATGACCCAGATCTTAACAAATGAAGAAAGAACCATTTTACAATCTTTAAAAACGGTTGGTGATAGAGCAAATGGTGAATTTAGGGAAGATATAGAAAAGCTTCAAGCGAAAATTGTTGGAGCGACTAATGAAGAGGTTCAAGGGGCATTTCAAGAATTAATTGATAAATATCAAAAGGATGTCATCTTCACTTTATATTTAGAACAAATAATTACCATTATCGTAGAAGGAAAAATAAATATTGAAACGTTAAAGGATATTAAATCTTATTATAATGAAATCAAGAAGAAGCAAGATAAGTTTTTCATTGAAAAACAGCAGCGACAAAAAGATTTCAAGCAAATGATCAAGTTGGGTATCCTTTTTATTTTTATCCTAAAAATGTCATTTGGTTGGAGGCAATTTATAGATGTATATGCCCATCATCCCATTGGTTGGGTCGCAAGTTTTCTTTATCTTATCATTTTAATGTCATCATTTTATAGTTTCCTAAAAAGAATGGGTGATGACAGTATCATGGAGGTGCAAGTGTGATGATAGAACAAGTAGAAAAAGTAACCCTTTGGCATAAGTTAGCGGATCATGATTTATTCAAAATGTTTAAGGAAATGCATTATAACGAAGATAAATTTGTGGCTTTCCAAAAGAAAAGGATGGTAAAGAGTCTATTAGTCCTTGCATTCTCTGGGATTATCGCTATGATGCAACCTTTCTTTTTACTTGGCGTTGTAGTACTTGCCATCTACATGTATTGGGCAAGCTATCGAAAGGTGAAGAGCGCTATAGTTACTTTCTCTTTAAGAAACAAATGGCATTTGCGAAATTTTCAAGAATGTTAATTCCTTATTTATTATTACCGAATGTTACGTTATATCATGTCTTTAATCGGATGTTGTTTAAGGTAGAAGATGAGCATATGAAGACTTGCTTGGAGCGACTCATTATTGAGATGAATGAGCAGCCAAGCGCAGAAGCACCTTTTATCAACTTTGGACAAGATGCAGGTGGGACCGATCAAGCGAATCTATTTATGACAGCCTTATACGATTATCAACAAAATAGCTCTGATCCCTCTATTGTAGAGGAATTAGGAAAAATGGCCAGTGATGAATTGTTTTATGGCGTAGATGAAATCATCAAGTTTAAATTAAGTCGATTTCATACCTTCCCAATGAGATTGACCATGATTAATTATCATTTTCGGCTATATGATTTCAGTATTTTTGTATTTAATTACAAGAACATTTTTGTAGGAAGGAGATGTAGAGCATGATTGAAAGTAACATCATGGTCATGACAAAGTTATGGATATCGGCAGTTGTTATCATGTTTATGGTATCAATCGCTTTGTTTTTGTTTGAACTACAACAAATAAACAACTTTAAGCAGTATATAAACTATGAGATAAAAAGAAATGGTGGATTGACAACGGAAGCCGTTGAAAGAATAAAATTATATTGAACAGCATTTTAATGGGAGGTTTGTCATAAGAAGCAACCAAAAGCATCAACAAGTCTCTTTTGGAGAAATCGTTAATTATGAATTTGATACACAAATATTCACTGCCAGAGGTTTAACCATATCACTGATTAGGTGATATCTACCTGGCAATGAAAGGCGTAGTGAAGACTAGGTCTTTTTTTGTGTGTAAAAGTTGAACAGTGAAGGGAGGTGAGAACATGATTGAGTTAAACACGGATCGTAGTAGTTGGGGAATGATTGCCCTAGTAGTCGCGGGAATCGCAGTAGGATTGGTAACTATGGCAACAACAGAGATTGGAAATCTAGTAGTGGTAGCAATCAAGGCACTATTTGCAGGATAATAAATAATTAAGGGGACTAGGGGAAAATTATTCCCTATTCCTAAAAATAAGAAGATATTAAAGAATAGGAGAAGATAAGATGATTGAAAGTTGACAAATATCTAACAATAACCATGATAATTGAAAATACAGCTGATTTCATGTGATTTTATTTTGCCCAATCGTTTGAAAATAGATACCTAGCTATCAACTGGAATCACTTACACAAAATATTTGACGCCACATCTATACAATCTGAAAACATAAGGTTTTATTTTTAGCGAAACCATGGTATTCTATATAGGTAGAATTTTTTTCTGGAAATATAGGAGGTAAGTTATGCCATTTTCTTATAATAAACTATGGAAATTAGCCATCGATAAAGGACTAAATAAAACACAATTACGAGATGTGGCAGGAATTACAAATCAATCATTATCAAGGTTAAGCAAAAATCAAAACGTTAGGCTAGATGTGCTTGCTAGGATTTGTGGTGCTTTAGATTGTAGAATTGAGGATGTTATGGAATATGTAGGTAATGTAAGTATTTTTGACGAAACAGTAGATTATGGTAAAATACCTGAAATAAAAACAAGCTTAAACACGATTTCTTTATTTAGTGGGGCTGGTGGCTTGGATTTGGGACTGATCAATGCTGGTTTTAATATTGTTTTTGCTAATGACATTTTGAAACCAGCGATTCAAAATTATAAGCACAACATAGGCGATATTTTTGAAGGCGATATAACGAAGATTAACCCAGAAGAATTACCAGAGGCCAATGTTGTGGTTGCTGGTTTCCCATGCCAACCATTTTCAAATGCTGGAAATAGACTAGGGACTGAAGATGATCGAGGCAACTTGTATCTCGAAGTATTAAAGATAATTGAGTCTAAGCACCCAAAAATTGTTATAATGGAGAATGTTAGAGGCCTCTTGTCTATGAAAAATAAAGATGGTTCAAAACTTATTGACACAATTGTATATCTTTTAAAAAATACAGGACCTGGTTATAAAGTCGAATATCAATTGTTAAAAGCCAGTGATTACGGTGTTCCACAAAACCGTTATCGTGTAATTATTGTTGGTATTCGAAAGGATATCAATGTTGACTATCATTTCCCTGAGCCATTAACATATAATTATGATCAATTGGCAGTTGGAGCAGCAATCAAGAATGTTGCGGGATTACCAAACCAAGATGAAGTTTGGGAACTTTCACCACAGAGTAAAAAATTGGTTCGTTTTATTCCAGAAGGAGGCTCTTGGAAAAATATTCCTTACGAAGAGTTGCCTGACAGGATGAAACGAATTAGAGATGATATGAAAAGATTTCATTCTCCAAATTTTTATAGACGTTTTGCACGTCATGAAATCAATGGTACAATCACAGCGGCTGGAACACCAGAAAATAGTGGAATTCTACATCCAGTGGAGGATAGGAGATATTCTGTAAGAGAAATTGCTAGAATTCAATCGTTTCCGGACGATTATGAATTTGTGGGAGACTCAGTTGCTTCAAAATATAAGGTGATTGGTAATGCTGTTCCACCTAAACTTGGTGAGGTTATCGGGAAATCGATTGTAGAACAATTGGCCAAAGCAGGTTACTAAAGAACGGAGGAAAAAAATGGAATATTTTATACCAAAGCAGGAAGTAATAGATTCAATTCAGTATTTTAAAGAATTATCTCTAGACACGGATGACAACTTGTTTCTATTTTTGATGGCGAAACAGGCTGGTATCTCTATGACTTTTCCTGTGACATTTATGACAAGTAAGTTAACTGAGCAACAGAAAAAAGATTATCTTCAATCGATTTGGATGTTTGCTGGCTTATTTGATTCTGAAGAAAAAGCTGGTAAGAATAGTTTGATTTTCCCGAATAATTTTTCTCGAGTTTCTTTCTATCAACCAGGAACAGAGTATCAAAGCGTAGTTGGACGGATTAAAGATACAATCCAAAAGAAAAATTTAGTAGTTCCACTCTATGAAGATAACGAATCAGTGTTAAAGTTGAGACGTAACTATCAAGAAGTTCTAGAAGAAAACTATCTTCATGGGAATAAGATTTCTATGAAACATCTAACAGCATGGATTTTTAGGTTTACAAAATTTGAATTTGATGTAATCCCGACTGAAAAACAATTTACTAGGTTACTTGACAAATACGTTAGAAAGTTTTTACGTATAACTAAAAAAGACTTTTTATGGTTATTTGATGATGACTTGTCATTTAATAGGATTGAACCCGCATTAAGTGGTATTACGGGGAAAGAAGTTAGGGAGCTGTTTGATTTTGATTCCAATAAACTTCCTAATGTTATGAAATCAACCGATACTTCGAGTAATCAAATTAGTTCTGTTTCAAAAGAAGTAACAGAACAATATTTGGCATTAAATGGTGAAAATCCCAGTGACAAAGATATTCTTTCTATACTGCTAGATAAAAAACAAATAGTGCTAACTGGAGTTCCTGGGGTCGGAAAATCAAGATACACAAATTTATTGAAAGATAGTCCAACTTTCAAAAGAACTGAAATAGTCCAGTTTCATGCAAACTATTCCTATGAAGATTTTATTGGATCTGAAACTTTAGTAAATGAAGATGGTGCAACTAAAGTTGAGACTAAGAAAGGAGTATTTTTAGAGTTCATCGAAATGATTAAGTCAGAAAATAACGCTGATGCAAAGTATTTATTTATTATCGATGAGTTAAACCGTGGAAATATTGCTGAAATCTTTGGTGAAACAATATTGACTCTTGATCGGGGATATTCAGTTCGACTTACAAAAGAGATATCAGGGATATCAACTTTAGAAATTCCCGATAATTTGTATATTGTCGGTACTATGAACACTAGTGATAGGAATATTGCGTTTTTAGATTTAGCAATTCGTAGGCGCTTTGGATTTGTTAATTTGGTACCAAATTATGATTACTTATCTGAAGATATCCATTTAGATGGTATTGATTTGGGCAATGTATTAAAAATAATCAATCAAAGAATTTTGGAAGTTCTTGGTGATCCCGAACTTCTTCTTGGTCAATCGTACTTTATTCCAAGCAAAGAAGCTGCAAATAAATGGTTAATGGAATCATTTAAAAATCAGTTCAATTTTGTTCTTCTACCAACGTTAAAAGAGTATAGTTTTAATGATTCAAACGCAATTAACGCTATTATTGGTGAAAATCTAGCCGATTCGATTCAAGATATAGATGAATTTACCGAAGCTTTTATGGCTGAGTTTTCAGTTTAGGTGATAGTATGAGGGAATATATTGACCTTGACAATCAAAATATAATTAGTGTACTCGAAAATGAAGAAGAATTCTTTGAAAGATTTACTAGAAAACATGGAATATTGTGGAGACCTGAGGATAAATATAACCACATTTTGCCTCTGAGTAAATCATATGTTGGATATATTGTTACGCCAAACCGAAAAATAAATCTACTACCTAAGTATAGAGAAATCGGCTTCGAGCACATATTTAGAATGTATTTGTATGTTTATGGGTATAAATCATCAGACAGTGCTAGTGTGCTTGATGTTTCAAAAACTCAAAACGATATTGATGTTGCACAGTTATTTTTTGATAGCCTCCAAAAGAATATTCAGACTGGGATAATCCGAACCTATAAAAGGACGTTAATTTCAAGTAGAGAAATTAAAGGAAACGTAAACTATAGAAGCACATATTTAAAACATATGAAAAGAAGAAAACATCCTGTTGATGCAGTTGTATCAAAGTTATCTTTAGATAATTCATACAATAGGTTAATAGTATCTGCATTATCAAAGTTATGTCATGTTAGAAACTATACGAGCATTTCCTCGAAGATACTAATGTACTTTGAAGGTGTGCTTGATAATGTTGATAGCGGAAGTGAACTTTTTGAAAGTATTACCTTCAATTCAAATACCTCGAGATATAGGCAGACGTTGTTATATGCAGCGATGATTATTGATGAATTGGATTATGATGATGTTGGCAATTCTGTCGGTACAGAAAGTTTTATTGTTAATTTTGATCGGCTATTTGAGGATTTTGTTGCCAAAATTCTTATAAATACTCCCGAAAAAAGAGAATTTATAACTTGGAAGGAATCAAAAAAATACGCTGATATTATTAGCAATGGCGCAAAATTTGATAGCAGATACTATCTACCCGATATACTCTATCAATTTAAAGCTGAGGATGAAAAATTTGAATATTTGCCATCATCTAATGCTGTGTTAGATGTAAAGAATAAAGCTTATGGGATATTTAAAAATGCTGATATTTATCAAATTTTAACTTATGCGAAGCTACTCCATAGTAAAAAAGCATTATTGTTGTATCCTTCGTTCAGTGAAAAATATCCAGATGAGTTAATATTAAATCCTGAGATTTTTGATCCACCTGTTATCTTCGGCTGCTATATCAACATTGCTGATAGTACTGGTGAGAAATTCTTAAACTCAATCTCTTTCTTTGTTGAAACAGTTGAACGAATAATATCTGATATTGGAATAAAATAAAAATTAATGCCAATGAAGTTAAAAGACCTTGAATTATGTAGTGCACCCCATTTATGGGACTAAATAACTTTTGCGGATTGAAGCCTGTAGTTTACAGGACTCAATCCTTTTAATTTGACTTTGATTCTGTGGTTATTATAATAATAGATGGATTCGTGTCTAGCGAGCATAAGCTCGTCAATGTTCGAATCCTTTTCTTTTTGTTCGTAGTACCTCTCATTTTTGGAATACCAAAGAAACATTCCATTAAACCCTTATCGATCCTATTTCCTTTGCGTGACAGACTCTGGACAATTTTTCTATCTCTCAAAGATTCTTGAAAAGATTGATGTGGGTATTGCCAGCCTTGATCACTGTGGAATACCAGACCTTTTAACAAAGTCAATTATTTAGGGCGTGTAATATTGATCTCAAAATTTGTTATTAGATCCAATTGGAATTACGAGAGGAGTAAAACTAAAAAGTTAAGACGAGATAAAAGTTTTTCATAAGTAAAACCAGCAATGAGAACATGATAGATTCACAATTGCTGGTTTTCTAATAGTATTTTAACTTTAGCAGCTAGCTAACGATTCTTATAGGAATTTTTCCTCTTTCTTCTACTTCTTTTTTTCTTGCTCTTTCTCATCGTCAGTTTAAACGAGATTTTTTCGATTCGCTTTTCGTCTTTTATCAATTGTTCTTGCAGTTTGTCAGCCGCAATTAATAGAATGAGTCCATATTCAACAGATGTTAAGAAGTTCCCCAATTGAAAAGGGATGAGGTTAGGCTCTAGTATAGTGACTCTTGATAAAATTAAGGCAATCATATAAAACGCATATAGTGAGGTTCGAAATGAGATTAAAGCAGATTGATATAAAATCTTGGTGAGTGCTGACATTTGCTTTATTGAATCTTCTGTAAGATACGGATTTTTTGAATAGGCATATTTCATACTGATATGGTCCAAGATTAAACCGATGACAATAAAAACAAGGTTTAAGAAATAGGTGAGCAAGGCGTTTTCCTGAGCAAAGCCACGGTAAATTCCAAAATAAGAAATCAAGCCATAGATGACAGCAAATAGACAAGACGATAAAAAATAAATAGTTAGCGTTAGTTTTTTATTCAGCATCTATCCATCACCCTCTCTATCCCTCATTATAACCCAAATCGGCGGCGACTTTAATTAATTTTGACTTTTTAAAGAAAAGAATGGGTAAAAGTATCCCATTTGAAATTACCTTTTAAAAGGCATGAGGTTTTTGTCTAGTGTTTGAATTAAAATATGATGATTGACTTTCAATGTGAAGGTTATAGTGAGAGTATCACCTGCTGTTATGCAACTGAAATAATAAGGTATTTCTTCATCAAGGCTAATAAAAAATTCCATATAATCAACTCGACTTAGGATAGCTTCTGGAAGATCTATTTTTCCAATATTAGAAAACCCAGTTGTATATTTCGTAGCTTCAAGAGATTTAATTCTTTTCATATACCAGTCTTTCAGTTTTCGTGGTAAAAACCGAGCGTGTGAAACATTTTCTGATAAGAGCTAATCTCTTCATATACAGAATGCTCATCTATTTTTGAAAATGCTATTTGAAGTTGCTTTATCATAGTAGTAAAATCAGCGACTTCTGGCATCGTTATATTTTGTGAGGAGACAAAATTTCTCATGGTTTTACTTGGAAAAAAGCTTCGACAGTCAATGGGAATCGAGGCAATAATGGGTTCTTCACACTTAAATGCAGCACGTTCTACGGCAATGCTCTTAAATATGAGTGCTAATAGGAACCCAGAAACGGTTATTTCATGAGCCTTTGCTGAAGCTTTAACAAGACTTGCAGATAATGGATAGGTAAGGGTTTGAACCAATGACTTTTTAGAGGTGGGTGGATGATAAGCTAGTCCTGTAGCGTCAGAGCCTAACTGGTCACGGTTTGTTTTTTTAATTTTAGAATTTGTAAAACGTAAATAAGCATCTTCCAGTTCTTCTGGACACCTAGATTTTTCTAACGTGTCAATCTCTCCCGCATAAATGCCTAAAATTTCAAAGTAGCGAATTAACAATAGTCTGGATATTTTGGCTAATGTTCTTCCGTCACAAAGAAGGTGACTCACAACAACTACAAAATGGAATTTCCCATATAAAACTCTCATGATTTGATGATTTGTGTGATCACTATTTTCGATGGGGATAAGAGGCAGAGGATCATTTGATATTTCATAAACGTATTCAAAAAAGTTAGATTGCAGGTGACCACTTAAAAAAGGAAATCTTTCGACTAACGTATTAAGCGCTTGTTTCAGGACTTGATGATTCAATTTTTCTTTTAAATGAACCGTTATACTAAAAGCCCCTGAATGTTGTTCATTTATGGTTCCAGCGTAGTACTGTCCTAAAACATCAAGTTTAAATCGTTTTTTCATCACCTTTCACCTCTCATTTTCATTTGTTCTTCTCTTATGTAATTAGCTCGATAATCACCATGAGGCAATTTTCTACTTTGCTATCTAATAGCATTCTCTTAACTCATCATCTTCTAGACCACAAGATATTAATTGATTTACCTTGTCTAGTGTATTATAATCGACACAGAGTTGTTTATCAATATGCAATATGTGATAAGATGTCTAATAAACGACACTTTATTCTAATAACGTCAATTTGAGAGGTGAAATTTTGATGAATAAAGCTGACAGGCGAGTGAGAAAAACAAAAAAGGCTTTGCAAGAAGGATTGGCGGAGTTAATGTTAAAAAAGACATCTGAAAAATTACAGTTCAGGAATTAAGCGATCAAGCAGATGTTCACAGAGCAACTTTTTATTCTCATTACAAGGATATTTATGATTTATATAAACAAATGGAGGCTGCTATCATTCATGAACTAAGTTTGATCATATCAAGTGATTCCTCTCACTTATATGATAATATCTATCATACTATCATTGACTACGTGTCCAACCAAGCTAAAATATGTCGGATGTTTCTGGATCAGAATATGAACAGTAGTTTTCATGTAAGAATTAGTGCTTTACTTGAAGAAAAATACTTAGAGTTTTATCTATTAGAAACAGGCCAACAAGAATTGACAGACCAATGGAAGTATGTAATTATTTATCATATTCAAGGTTGTCTTGCGATTATTAACCATTGGGCGAAAAATAACTTTTCTTATCCTAAAGAGCAAATGACAGAGATCATTGCGAAAGTAGATTCAAAATTTGATAGCATCTTGCAAAAATAATAAACTGCAGTCGAAATATGGCTTAAAATCGTAGTTACTAGATAGATGCACAGTATAGCAACGACTAGTTAGAATAAAGAATTGGCTAGCTAAAATAACACCAGAAAGAGATCATTGATGAGCTTGAAGATGACTGGCGCAATAAATTAAAATTTATGTTAGTTAGCAGGATTAGGTTTTTATATGGAAGTTGAAAAATTTAATAGATATCCATTTCTATTTTAGCAAAGAATGTAAGAGCTAGATCAGAAAATTTGATGCGCTGATAACGAGCTGAATGATTTTGGGGTACCACTCCATTTCTGTTAGCGGCCTTTCGTGCTTAATTTTATAGTTTACTCCTATTAGTGGCTGATTGTCAGCGACTGAAAAAGAGGTCTAAACCTATGAAAATCAGCTCTGTTTGTTCTTTGCTAACTATAGCTTTCCCTTTCGTAATCTTAGCTATATTCCCTTAGTTGTCGTGCTGATTGAGTGTCAATGGAGGACTTTGCTTATTAAAATCTGACCTTAGTTTAGTCTTGGTTACTATTTTTTTCCTGTTATCTAAAGATGCCTTCTTCTTAAGTTTCGGCATGAAAGCTTTTATTGGAATAGATTGAGCGATCTTAAAAAGTGAGCCCTGATTAACGAAGTCAATACATCTTTGCGCTTTGACTACAAGAGGGTTGCGCTTCATCATGTTCGTTGTTAAGGCAACGCTTGGGAATGGTTGATTTTGCTTAGCAGGGTGACCTATTTCTTTGTCCTTGGTTTCTAGATTTTTTCCATTTGTACCACCTATACTTTGAGCACTTGAATCTCCTTTTCTTAAACCTAGTGTTAACCACTGCACAGGTTCTGTTATGGGAGTGATCTCTCCTTTTAGGGTTGTGACCTCCGCCTCGTTTCCTTGATTCGAGGCGGTCGTCACCCCTTTTTTGGAAATGTCAGCACCCTCTTTAGCAACTGATGAATCTTCCTCATCTAGAAGCAGCTCCTCTTCAATGAGCTCTATTTCTTCTTCAATCATTAAATGACGCTCATCCACCACCACTGCTTCCTCTAAGACATTAGCGGTGAGAGAGCAGTACCTAATGATAAAGGCAATGAGTTGTTGATCGGAAAGTTCGGGACGAATATTTCTTAAGGTGACATTTTTATAACGATAATTATTATCTTCATCGGCTCCGACAATAAAGCGTAGCACTATTTTTCTTTTAATCATGTTTACACGCTCCTTTTTAAGGGGAGAAACCTTGCCTAAGCAACGGTTTCCTCCCCAATTTCTAAGTTAAAACGATAACTATATGGGATACCACTAAAACATGTGGTTTTGTTAGGTTAATTCAATGGTTTCTACAATTCTTTTTGTGATGGTAGCACCACTGATAAAAGCTAAAGACGATCGAATTTCTTCTGTGTTAGGATGGTAAATATCAGCTTCAATGGCATATTCCATAAAAGCTTGAATTTCTTCTTTCGTCAAATCAGTTCTAGGTTGATCAATACTTAAAGTACGGTTGCTTCCTAAACTATCTTTAAATTGACATCTTAATGTTGTTGTGGTTCTGATCATGGGGTTACCTCCATTATTTTGGCTATTAGTTCAAGTTAGATCTTATTTTAAAGGACTTTGGTTTCTTGAATCATAGCTTGGCTGAACAAATGTGCCGTTAAAGTAGCATATTGATTTGCAAATTCCTTTAACTGTTCATCGTCTGCTTCAGGTTTAATATTATTTATCGTTTTGGTTTTCAATTTAGTCTCCTCATCAAGAAAACGAAGATACAATTTACGATTCATGAATTTCGTCCTCCTTTCATTGGAATTTAGAAGGGGCATAAAGTGTGACTTCTGTTATGAAAGATTCAATGATTATTCATGGATATAAGCATTGGTCTTCTGTCAATTTACCTCCTCACAATAATGTATGTTAAAAAGGTAAAAGTGATATATTTTATTATAAGTATCAATTAGTTATGCTCATGAATCCTCATCACCCTATTCTAATATAAACAGGTTCTTGTTCAATTGAGACGTTAAATTTTACTCCATCAACTAGCTTGTTACGCTCAGCAAGTCTTATAAGACTTAGCAAATAACTTGACAATAAATTAGCAATATAATGGCAATAAAACTCAATAAGAATAAAAAAAGGGATCTTTTAAGATTTCTATGGATTGAAGGCACTCCAAATGATTTTTTTAAAAAAAACTTTCATTTCCTTGGTTTATGAGGTAACAGAGTGGTGGTTAACATTCTGTTGGGAAGGCTGTGGTTTCGTCCTGGCTCACAACTAAGGAAAGAGAGTTTTTTATGCATTGATAGTTTTTTGGAGCCATGGACAACTGCTAAAATGGAATTAAAAAAAAGAACGTTTAACTTTGAAAACTCATCCTGTATTCTACTTCTTATTAATGAAAGTCGAAGCAAAGACTAGTATTTCATTTACGTTATGCTGCCTTTTTATATTCATCTAAATTAAGCTGATTAGTTAAAAAATTTCTTTTTTTAACAAAATATTTTAAAATAAACCTTTTTGTTGTCGCTTTTTATCAGACAATCCCCTACATAGTGAAAAACATGATATAGAGTGTTTTTAAGTAAACTATTATCTTAAATATATTAGTTAAATATTGTATATTATCCCACATATTTGTATAATTATTTTGTAATTTGTACAACATCCAGCAATGAGTAACGAAGTAAAAATAATAGAAAGGAGTTATGTTGCAATCCTGTTAGCTTAAATCACGGTAAAAAAATGATGAACGAAAATAAAAGGGGGATTTACACGTGACCACAAAATTTAACAACAAAGGCTTTTTAAAAATATTTTTATTAGCGATTCTCTTTAGTATAGGACTTCCTAAGTTCGCGGTTTATGGGACAGAGACTGTGCAAGAGATAACGACCGAACCTGTAAGTGAAGACCAATTTTCGTTTGCAGAGATCTTTCCTGATCAAAACTTAGCAGTCGCAATGGCACAAGCATTTAATAAACAGCCAGGAGATACTGTAACTATTGAAGAACTTAATCAATTCGATGAACCCTTAATGTTTTTCGGGTGGAATATTGGTCATTTAGACGGTTTTCAACATTTAATCTCACTTACCGACTTGGTCTTAAGTGTAAATTCAATCCAAGATATTGAACCGCTAAGAGGCTTGACCAACTTAAAGTATCTTTATTTAAATGATAACCAGATTACAAATATTGAGCCTTTAAGTGATTTAACGCAATTGGAGAATTTAAGCTTAGAGGCAAATCAAATAACTGATGTGGAACCTTTAAGAAATCTGACGAATTTAACGGTTTTGTTTGCAGGTTACAATCAAATCAGTGACATCAACTCCTTAAGAAATCTGACAAATCTACAGTGGTTATATTTAAGAGATAATGAAATCAATGATCTCGAGCCTTTAAGTCACTTGACTAATATAAGACAACTGAGTTTAGAAACGAATAAGATTAAGGATCTGGAGCCTCTAAGAAATTTAGCTTATTTAACCTATTTAGGTTTAGACGCTAATGGAATCAGTGAACTTGAACCCATTAGTGGATTGACGAATTTAACTGATTTACACTTGGGTGGCAATGAAATAAGTGATCTTCAACCGTTAAAAGGTCTGACTCATTTGTCTTCCTTAAATTTAAGAGCTAATGGCATTAAACAACTGGATTCATTAAGTGAGTTGAGAGAATTAAATTTTTTAAATTTAGGCTTTAATCAAATTACTGATTTAAGTCCACTAAACAGTTTAACCGATTTAATCATGTTAGATCTAGAAAACAATGAAATTACTGAGATTGAGCCGCTAAGAAATTTATCATACTTAACTTATTTATATTTAGCTCATAATCAAATCAGTGATCTGGAACCTTTAAAACAGTTGACAACTATCATGGATTTACATTTAAATGATAATCAAATTAGTGATGTAGAACCTTTGAGAAATCTGGATCAGGCTAATCTATTTTTCTCAACTTTAGATTTAAGTAACAATCAAATCAGTGATGTAGAACCCTTGAATAACTTATCACGCTTGAATGTGCTAAATTTAAACCAGAATCAAATTAGTGATTTATCTCCTTTAAGAAATCTAACGGCCAATATCAGAGCAAATGATCAAAATATTGAGTTAGCTACTCTAACAATTGGAGAATTGGCAAAAGGGATTTTTATTAGAGGGGTAAATGGACAGACACCTGGATTAAGTATTACACCAGAAGGAGGACTTTATGACCCTGAAGAAGGAACCATTCAATGGATAGACTTAGGTGAGAACACAATAAGTTGGGAAGAAGATAATTTTTCAGGTACTATAAGTCAATATGTAGAAGCAGCAGTGCCAGAAACACCAGAAGAACCAGTGACTCCAGAAGATCCTGAAACACCAAAAGATCCTGAAACGCCAGAGGAGCCACAAGAACCAGAAACACCAGAGGAGCCAAAAGGACCAGAAACACCTATTGAACCTGGGAGTCAAGGTGGTACAGATCGTTTGCCTCAAACTGGACAAAGTGTTAGTTTATGGCCTTTAATCGGATTGGTTTTAATGGAATTAGCTCGATCCTTATTTTTCAAACGTCAACAAAACATTTAAAACTAGTAGATTAACGAGAAAAATAGCAAAACTAGAAAAATATAATAATATAAATGGGTGAACGATTGTATGACTAATTGTTCACCCATTTTTTTGTATTTTATTTTATAAAAGAGCCCTTTTTTCAAATTACCTGAAATATTGACAAAGATCATGTTTTCCAAGGCCTTTATAAAGCTATAAACTAATTTCTTACTGTGATTTAATTGACCATTTTTATTTTTGCCTTTTATAGGAATGAAGAGATATCAGCTTTTTAAGTGGGTAAAACCATGCTTTAGAGTACTAAATCCATTTTGAGTGTTATCAGTTATCATAACTAAAAATAAAGTTCTCTGTGCAGATGGTTTATTAGATTCTGATAAATAAAAACGCTTTATGGAAAAAATTGATAAAAAGTAGTTGCATTTTACAAATAAAGTTGATAAGATGTTATAAATTTTATTAGGAAGAGGAGGCAATATCAAATGAAAAGAACATTAAAAAATACATTTAACAAATTGGCTAGGATTCCTAATATGCGGCGGAGTTTACTTTGAGTTTTTCATATCACTTTTATTTTGCACTTTAAGTAGCGTATTTTAATACCATTTTTAGTTGTTTTTAATATACTAGGAGGAAGACAAATCAATTTTTTTTTACAGTTTTTAATCGTTTAGCATTTAAAAAAATGATAAGTTAGTTGATTTAAAACACTACTTTTTTAATAGTCTTTTTCATAAAAGTAAAGCTTATGACTTGCTTTAATTGTGAACAAGAAGACTTGAATTAAATTTTTACATAGTTAATTGAGATGGAGACATTATTTTTTTAGGATTAGTAGGAGCTATGGTGCTGACTAATCTACCTTTTATCGTAGCTATATTTATGTCTTTTAATACGACCACTACTTTTTGTAATAAATTGACACGCTATCAGTGTTAATAAATATAATTTATATTTAAAAATCATCTGGTTTCTGTAGCTAATAGAGCCACTGACACTGAGTTTTTTCAACTAGTTAATGAGATAAAAAAACATCATAAACTTTGGGAAAGCTTAGTATCGGGCTGGTTTTACCCTGTAGGTTTAGGCGGTTAAACCACGGTTATTTAACATTTAATTTTTTCTAACAGATCATTTATTTTACATTCAGGCTAATATCAGAGGACTGTTTTCGTTATGAAGCAAGATACAACAAGACGCTTATCTTTAAAAAGATACTTAAATGAGACTTTCTTTTAATCAAGTTTTTAGCTACTTTGTCAAACGTTGTTAATAATTTTTAAAGTTGCATTATTGAAACTGTTTTCAAAAAAGTTAGTTCTTTTGAACTCACTTTTTATACTTATTTTAATTTCCTTATATTTACATTAAAACTAAATATTACTAAATTATAAAATTAAAGCGATTATTTCATCTTCATTAAAAAAATACTTTAATCAGAAATTACACTTTAAACTTAATAGAACAGGAGCTGAATGCATGAAAATTGGAATTATTGGCGCCAATGGTTACAGTGGAATTGAGCTCATTCGGTTATTGCTACAACATCCGTACGTCTCAATAGAAGTGCTCATTTCTCATTCTCATCACGGTGCAAACATTAGAGAAATCTATCCTCACTTATTGACATTGATGAACCATCAATTAGAAGCGTTAGATATTGAAAAGACGAGTCAAAAAGTTGAGCTCATGTTTTTTGCCACCCCGTCAGGCATTAGTAAGAACTTAATTCCCCAATTTCAACAAAAGGGGGTAAAATGTATTGATGTTTCGGGTGATTTTCGCTTAAAAGATCCGAGAGCTTATGAAATCTGGTATGGTGGAAAATCTCCTCATCAAAAGTATTTACAACAAGCAGTTTATGGCCTTGCAGATGTTGCGCCCAATGAAATACGAAGCGCTCAAATTATTGCTAATCCTGGGTGCTATCCAACCGCGGCTTTACTGGGTTTAATTCCGGCTGTCAAGCAGCAAATAATTGATCCTGAGACAATTTTGATCGACGGGAAATCAGGTGTCTCTGGGTCTGGGCGAAAGCCTAGTTTAAGCGCTCATTATGGCGAGGTTAATGAAAATGTAATGGCCTATAAATTAGGGTGTCATCAACATACGCCAGAGATTGAACAACAATTAAGCGCTGTAGCCGGTGCTGAAATTAAAGTTACTTTTACCACTCACTTAGTTCCCATGACTCGAGGTATTATGTGTACGCTTTACGGTGATCTAACAAAAGGCATATCCACCTCTGAAGTCATTAATTTGTATGAAGCGTTTTATGAAGACAGACCCTTCGTTCGGATTAAACCAATTGGAGAATGGCCTGCAACGAAAGCTGTCTATGGATCCAACTATTGCGATATTGGATTGATGGTGGATCAAAGAACTAACCGGTTGCTAATCATTTCGGTCATCGATAATTTAGTAAAAGGAGCTGCTGGACAAGCGGTTCATAATCTAAATTTAATGTTTGGCTGGAATGAAGAGACGGGTATTAATCAAACTCCTATTTATCCATAAAAAATTTTGAAGCGAGGAATGAAAAATGAAAAGCGAGCAATTACTGATTGATCAAGATAAAGGGATTAAAGAGATTCCAGAGGGAACCGTTACAGCTCCTCGAGGGTTTTTAGCAGGAGGGTTGCACTGTGGCTTAAAACGGAGACGTTTAGATTTAGGATGGCTCATTTCCACAGTACCTGCTCATGCAGCTGGGGTTTATACCACCCATTTATTTCAAGCGGCTCCTTTAGCCGTAACGAAAGAGAGCATCGCTTATGAACAAAAGCTTCAAGGAGTTATTGTTAATTCTGGGAACGCCAACTCTTGTACAGGAGCTGAAGGCATGATAAATGCTAAAAGCATGCAAAAAAGCTTTGCTGAAGCTGTCGGGATTGGTCACCACTACGTAGCTGTAGCTTCAACAGGAATCATTGGAGAGCCGTTGCCCATGGCAAAAATTAATGATGGAATTGCACAAATTTCCAGTTGTTATAAAAAGGGGACGTCTGCACAATTTGAACAAGCCATCTTAACTACCGATACTGGATCTAAACATGCTGGTGTGGAGTTAGTTATCGACGATAAAGTGGTCACCATTGGGGGTGTAGCTAAAGGATCTGGCATGATTCACCCTAAGATGGCCACCATGCTAGGTTTTATCACCACCGATGCCAATGTCGAACCTGGGTCGCTCCAACAAGCTTTGAGTGCAATCACCCAAACCACCTTTAATATGATTACCGTAGATGGCGATACGAGTACCAATGACATGGTTCTCGTGCTAGCAAATGGACTAGCTGGGAACCAGCTTTTGACCCCGCAACATCCCCAATGGTTGAACTTTGTGCAAGCTTTAAGACAAGTGGGGCAATCGTTAGCTAAACAAATCGCAAGAGATGGCGAGGGTGCTACAAAGCTAATTGAAGTTCAAGTCACAGGCGCCAAAGATCAACAAAGAGCCATCGCTTTAAGTAAATCTATTATCGGCTCTAGTTTAGTTAAAACGGCTATTTTTGGAGAAGACCCGAACTGGGGCCGCATGCTGTGTGCTCTCGGTCAGAGCGATCAGCTAGAAAGTCGAGAAATAGGAATTGCCATCGGGCCTGTGACCGTGGTGGAAAAGGGCTTGCCTGTCTCATTTTCCGAAGCCGCAGCTAAAGCCTACTTAAGAAACGAAGTCATTCACATTTCAGTTCAATTAAATGAAGGAACAAAAGCGGCGACCGCTTGGGGATGCGATTTGACGTACGATTACGTTAAAATTAATGCCTCTTATCGCACATAAGGAGGTCCAACAATGAAATATTTAGTTATTAAAATCGGGGGAAGCCTGCTAGCGTCACTACCAGAAACTTTTTATGAAGATGTGGTGAAGATTCAAACTGAAAAAGAATGGGTTCCGATTATCGTTCACGGAGGGGGGCCCTTGATTTCAAGCTTGTTAACTCAATTCAAGATTCCTTCTCAATTTGTTAAAGGCTTGCGAGTGACCACAGAAGAAATGTTAGATATTGTAGAAATGGCTTTAAGTGGATCTATTAATAAACAGATCACTCGGAACTTAACCAAATATAAAGGGAAAGCTGTGGGTGTCAGTGGTATCGATGGGTTTTTGTTAGAGGCTAAGCCCAGTACAAAAGCGCTCAACTTAGGCTATGTGGGTGAGGTTTCTCGGGTTCATGCTGAATTATTAATGCAGTTGACGGACTTAAGTATGATTCCGGTTATTTCTCCCCTGGGAATGGATGCTTTGGGGCAGCGCTATAACATTAATGCCGATGATGCGGCCACGGCTATCGCTAAGCGTTTAAATGCCACCCTTTGTCTGATAACCGATGTCAAAGGTGTTTACGAGGAAATAAATCAAGAGAAAGTATATTATCATCACTTATCTAAACAAAAAGCGCTCCAAATGATTGACGATGGTCTGATACACGGGGGGATGATTCCGAAGGTTCAAGGGGCATTAGAGGCTTTAAAATCTGGCATTTCACAAGTGGCCATTTTAAGTGGTTTTCAGCAACACAGCTTAATTGAATTTACCCAATGTAAAAGAATAGGAACTACGTTTCAATTAGAGGAGGAACAGTAATATGGTAAGAGAATCGAAACTTATGAATACTTATCAGCGCGCTCCCTTGAGCTTTGTACAAGGCAAAGGGAGTTACTTGATCGACGAAAAAGGGCAGTCCTATCTAGACTTTACATCAGGGATTGCTACTTGTAATCTAGGGCATGTCCCAGATTCAGTTAAAGCAGCCGTCCAACAACAATTAAACCAACTCTGGCATTGCACTAATTTATTTCAAATTCCTGCTCAAGAAGAGTTGGCTCATCTTTTAACAAAAGTCAGCGGCTTGGATCAAGTATTTTTCTGTAATAGCGGCGCTGAAGCTAACGAAGGTGCCATTAAATTAGCTCGTCGATACGCACAAATTGTAAAACAAAACGGCAAGTATGAAGTGGTCTCTTTTACTCAATCTTTTCACGGTCGAACGCTGGCGACGCTTACTGCCACAGGACAAGGGAAAATTCAAGAGGGATTTTCACCCTTACCCCAAGGGTTTAGAACGTTGCCTTATAATGATTTGGCTGCTTTAGACGAACTGGTGTCAACTCACACTTGTGGTGTCTTGTTGGAGTTAGTTCAAGGAGAAGGCGGTGTTCGCGTGGCTGATCCAACATGGGTGAAGAAATTAGTTTCTTTGTGTCGCCAACACGAGTTGTTGCTCATCATTGATGAGGTACAGACCGGCATGGGCCGAACGGGAACCTTTTATGCTTATGAGCAGTATGGCCTCAAGCCAGACATTGTGACCGCTGCCAAAGGACTGGGATCGGGGTTTCCTATCGGAGCTATTTTAGCGACTACAGAAGCAGCAAAAGGCTTTGAGCCTGGGAGTCATGGCAGTACTTTCGGTGGCAATCCATTAGCCACTACAGCAGGAATTGCCACCTTAAAAGCGCTGGAAGCCCATCAAGTGTTAACAAATGCTAAAGCTCAAAGTCAATACTTATGGAAGCAACTTCAAGAACTTCGAGCCCGATTTCCTCTCATTACAGACCTTCGCGGAAGGGGTTTACTCATCGGCCTTGAAATCCAAGGTGATGCCACCCAGATCGTGGAGTTAGCAAGACTTGAGCGAGTGTTAATCTTAACAGCAGGCCCTGGCGTCCTGCGGATCTTACCGCCTCTGACGACGAAGTGCCCGGAGGTTGATCATTTGATTAACGCCTTAGAGAAAAGCTTGCAAAAATTAGCACGAGAGGAGCCGCATTAAGATGGAAAAAGGTTATTTAGTTTTAGAAAACGGTGCTGTTTTCTCAGGGCAATTCATAGGAAATCAGCAACCTACCAGGGGAGAAGTTGTGTTTAACACCAGTATGACCGGTTACCAAGAAATCTTGACTGACCCCTCTTATCGAGGGCAAATTCTAGTGTTTTGTTATCCTTTGATCGGCAACTACGGCATAAACGATCTAGATGCAGAAAGCGCACAGATTCAAGTAGCAGGGGTAATCATCGGTGAAGTCTGTGAGGAACCTAGTCATTTTCAAGCTTTTCAAACCGTCAATCAGAGGTTAAAAGAGGGAGGCATCAGCGGCTTGACGGGAGTTTATACTCGTGATTTAGTCAAAGTCTTGCGCCAGCATGGAACTTTGACGGGGATGATATCTCAAGACATGGCTCCCGTGACTGGCGTAGACTTACAGCCTCATTGGGTTAAACAAGTATCAGTGACCAAGCCCATGACTTATGGCCACCAAGGACCACATCTAGTCTTAATGGATTACGGGTATAAAAAGTCAATTTTAAAAGCTCTTTTAGCTGAAGGCTGTCGAGTTACTGTGGTGCCTTATGACACGTGTTATGAAACGGTAAAGGGTTTAAGCCCTGATGGTGTCTTGTTTAGCAATGGGCCAGGAGATCCTTTAGCCATGAGCGCCCAGCTTTCTGATATCAAAAAAATTAGCGAAAAATATCCTGCTTTTGGCATTTGTTTCGGTCATCAACTGTTAGCACTTGCTCACGGTGCTCGAACCGAAAAATTAACTTTTGGCCATCGAGGTGCTAATCATCCAGTGAAAGAATTAGCTAGTGGAAAAGTTTTTATGACATCTCAAAACCACGGGTATGTAGTTCTAGAGGACTCCTTAGCAGAAACCAAGCTAGAGGTAACTTACCGAAACGTCAATGATAAAACGGTAGAAGGACTGCAACATAAGCACTTAGCTATCCAAACGGTTCAGTTTCATCCCGAGGCTAACCCGGGCCCTTATGATACCCTGCATTTATTTACCCAATTTCTTAACAAATACCAAAAAGTCGAGGTTGTTCATGATGCCTTTAAATAAAAACATAACCAAAGTATTAGTCATTGGATCAGGTCCTATTGTGATTGGTCAAGGAGCAGAGTTTGACTATGCCGGGACCCAAGCTTGTTTAGCTTTAAAAGAAGAAGGAATTGTTGTCGTCTTATTAAACAGTAATCCAGCCACAATTATGACCGATCAAACGATTGCTAATCGAGTCTACATCGAACCTTTAACGTTAGCAACTCTTGAAAAAGTTATTGCAAAAGAACGGCCAGATGGTTTAATTGGCACGTTAGGAGGGCAGACGGGATTAAACTTAGCCGTACAACTTGCTGAAGCAAAGATCTTAGAAAAATATGGGGTTCAAGTGTTGGGAACTTCCATTACTTCCATTCAAAAAGGGGAAGATCGTGAAAAGTTTCGCCAGTTAATGATAGAGATCAACGAGCCCATTCCTCAATCAAAAATCATTTATCAATATGCAGAAGGAGAAGAATTTGTGAAAGAAGTGGGTTATCCCGTGATTATTCGGCCTGCTTATACGTTAGGTGGTGCAGGGGGTGGGTTTGCTCACCATGATGAGGAACTAGAAATTTTAATTAAACGCGGCTTAAACTTGAGTCCCATTCAGCAAGTCTTAATAGAAAAAAGTATTCGTGGCTGGAAAGAAATTGAATATGAAGTGATGCGTGATGCCAACGATACGAGTCTTATTGTTTGTAATATGGAAAACTTGGATCCCGTTGGGGTTCATACAGGAGATTCCATCGTAGTGGCCCCTTCCCAAACTTTAACTGATTTTCAATATCAGCTGTTGCGTCAAGCTTCTTTAAAGGTCATTCGCGCTTTAGCCATTATTGGAGGCTGTAATATTCAATTTGCATTAGATCCTAACTCTAATCAATATTATATTATTGAAGTCAATCCTCGAGTCAGTCGTTCATCAGCTCTAGCTTCTAAAGCTACGGGCTATCCCATTGCTCGAATAGCAACTAAATGTGCGGTGGGTTACCATTTGGACGAAATTGTGAATCCCATTACGGGAAATACATATGCTTCATTTGAGCCAGCCTTAGATTATGTTGTCGTCAAGCTGCCAAGGTTTGCCTTCGATAAATTTCCCGACGCTGATCGAGGGTTAGGAACACAGATGAAAGCGACTGGGGAAGTCATGGCCATTGATCGAACTTTTATTGGTGCGTTAAATAAAGGTCTTAGGTCACTAGAATTAAATCTTTCAGGCCTTTACTTGCCTAGATATGAGGACTATTCTCTAAAACAGTTAAAAATTGAAGCTGAAAAGGTAACAGATCAAAGGTTGTTTATCGTTGGGCAATTGCTTCGTTTGGGCATGAGTGTTGCCCAGTTAAATGACTTAACAGCCATTGATACATGGTTTCTTCATCAATTAAAAGCCATGATTGATCTGGAAGCACTATTAAAAACTTTCGATCTCCAACATTTACCTGAGGTGCTTTTGCGCCGAGCAAAAACACAACATATGAGCGATCGCCGCATCAGTGAGTGCTTGAACACCTCCGAAGAAGCCGTGAGAACAAAACGGCAAGCTCTCGGGTTAACGCCTGTTTATAAATTAGTGGATACTTGCGCTGGAGAATTCGATGCGGAAACGCCTTACTACTATTCAACTTGGCAAGGCTTTGATGAAGTGGAAGTAACCAAGAGACAAAAAATTTTAGTTATTGGCTCAGGTCCCATTCGCATTGGGCAAGGGATAGAATTTGATTACTGCTCGGTTCACGCCACCATGGCTCTTAAAAAACAAGGCTATGAATCTATTGTAATGAATCACAATCCGGAAACGGTTAGCACCGATTACGCCTTAGCCGATAAATTATATTTTGAACCCTTAACAGTGGAAGATATTTTACACGTCGCCCAAAAAGAACAGGTATCAGGTGTAATGCTTCAATTCGGAGGCCAGACCGCTCTCAATGTAGCGGCTGAGTTAGCTGCTGAAGGAGTTCCGCTTTTAGGAACATCCGTAGCCGTTATTAATCAGTTGGAAGATCGAGAACTGTTTATTCAATTACTAACTGATTTAAACATTTCTCGCATTCCGGGAACATCGGTGGGTAATGTTTCTTCACTCCTTGAGGTTGCCAAGACGTTAGAATTTCCGTTGTTAGTGCGACCTTCTTATGTCATTGGCGGGCAAGCGATGGTTATCTGTTATCACGAAGCTGAGTTGGTGGCTTATACCCATAAACTAGCTGTCACAAACGAAAGAATCTGGCCGTTGGTGGTGGATTCCTATCTTCCTGGTACAGAGTGTGAACTAGATGTGATCAGCGATGGAAAACAAATCGTGATCCCCGGCATCTTCCAACACGTGGAACGAGCTGGTGTTCACTCGGGAGACAGCGTCACAGTATTTCCTCCAATCAGCTTAACGAAGTCGCAAAAGCTGCGCATCGTCTCTGAAACCCAAAAGATTTGCGAGGCCGCTAACATCATTGGGATCGCTAATGTTCAGTTTGTGATTCACTGCGATGAGGTCATAGTGCTCGAAGTAAATCCTCGAGCTTCCCGGACTGTCCCTATTTTAAGTAAAGTAACAGGAATTCCCATGATTGAGTGGGCCACTCGAGTGCAATTGGGCAGCTTGTTGTCAACTATTACTTCTGAATTGGGATTGTTGCAAGAGCCTAACTATTTTGTAGTGAAAGCACCCATTTTCTCAGCAGAGAAATTAAGCGGTGTGGATCATATGTTAAGCCCAGAAATGAAATCAACGGGAGAAGTATTAGGTTTAGGCTTTACGTTTGCGGAAGCTTTAGAAAAAGCCTTGTTTCAAGGGCAAGTTAACCTCTTTGAGTGGAACAAGGCCAGCTATATCTTTTGTTCTTTTACCGATCGAGAAAAAGAAGCGGGATTAACCGTGGTCAAAGAGCTGATTAATCGTCGCTTTAAAATAGCAGTTACACCAGGAACGGGACGGTTTTTAAAAAAGCACGGTCTAGATGTTAGGATCATTCCTAAAGCAAAAGAGCCATTACACCATTTTTTTAAAGAAGAGGAAGTAGTTGCGGCCATTATTTTACCGTCAACGGGTGGCAGTAAAGAAACCGTTGGCGCTTATAGTCGCCAATTGGCCACCAACTATCAAACGCCGGTTTTCACCAGCTTAGATACGGTGAATTGTGTGTTAAAGCTCAAAGAAGCAACTAATCAGACCGTAGCAACTATGGATGAATACTTAAAAATAAGGAATGAGGAGTGTTTAATAAATGAAGCCAACTAACAATTCACAGCAAATAGAACTCCAATTAAAAGGAAAAGATTTTTTAACTTTAGGAGATTTGACTACTGAAGAAATTTATCACTTACTAAATGAAGCCATTCGTTTAAAAACGATGCAAAAAGAGGGGATTGTTATCCCTTATTTAAACGGAAAAGTATTAGGGATGATTTTTGAAAAGTCATCGACACGCACTCGAGTTTCCTTTGAAGTCGGGATGCTACAGCTGGGAGGGCACGCCATTTTTTTAAATGCTAATGATCTCCAGTTAGGTCGTCAAGAAACGATAGAGGATACAGCCAAAACTTTGTCACGTTATGTAAATGGTCTCATGGTACGAACCTATGCCCATAAGACCATTGAGACTTTTGCTCACGCTGCGACGATTCCAGTGATTAACGGGTTAACAGATGCTCATCATCCCGTTCAAGTCCTAGCAGATTTACTGACCATCTTAGAGAAAAAAGGCAAGTTAGCGGGATTAAAGCTCTGCTTTATTGGGGATGGCCATAACAATATGTGTCATTCTTTGATGGAAGGGGCTGTTAAAGTGGGGATGGATATGTATGTGGCCAGCCCTCCAGGCTATGAACCGGATATGAGTATCCGAACTCATGTTCAAGAGCAGGGTCAAGAAACGGGCAGTCAAGTGGTTTTTAGTCATGATCCACAAGCCATGATTCAAGAATCAGATGTGGTGGTCACTGATGTTTGGGCTAGTATGGGAAAAGAGGAGGAACGAGGGGAGCGCTTAGCAGTTTTTGCTCCGTATCAAGTCAATCAAGCCTTATGTGCTCATGCCAAAGCTGATTTTATTTTCTTACATTGTTTACCGGCTCATCGTGAAGAAGAAGTGACGGCTGATATTATCGAAGGGCCTCATTCCGTGGTTTTCGATGAAGCTGAAAACCGGCTTCACGCTCAAAAAGCGATCTTAAAAGTCTTAATGAGTTAAAATTCTAATAAATTAAAAAGGAGTGGGAAAAATGAAAAAAGAAAAAGTGGTATTAGCCTATTCAGGAGGACTAGATACGTCGGTCTCAATCAAGTGGATTCAAGAAAAGTATGATTATGAAGTGATCGCTTTGTGCTTAGATGTAGGCGAAGGAAAACAGCTTAACGCCATTAAAGAAAAAGCTCTAGCGTTGGGTGCCGTTAAATCTATCGTGATCGATGCCAAAGAAAGGTTAGCTAAGGAATATATTCTTCCCGCTTTAAAAGCAAATGCCTTATACGAAGGAAAGTATCCCCTTTCTTCGGCGCTATCTCGTCCGTTAATCGCCAAGGTCTTAGTTGAAATAGCAGCGGAAGAAGGGGCTACCGCAGTGGCTCATGGCTGTACTGGAAAAGGAAACGATCAAGTCCGCTTTGAAGTGTCCATTCAAGCCTTAAATCCAAACTTAAAAGTAATCGCTCCTGTGCGTGAATGGCAGATGACTCGTGATGAAGAAATAGCTTATGCCTCAAGCAAAGACATCCCTATTCCCATTGATATTGACCAGCCTTTTTCAATCGATGCTAATATTTGGGGAAGAGCTTGTGAAGCAGGAATTCTAGAAAATCCTTGGATTGAAGCCCCAGAAGCCGCCTTTGCTTGGACCAATCCCATTGATTTAACTCCCGATCAACCTCAATATTTAGAAATTAGTTTTGCTCAAGGCGTTCCCGTTGCTTTAAACGATGAGATTATGGACCTCGTTTCCCTCATCGAGGCGTTAAATAGGATCGGTGGAAAACATGGAATTGGACGTATTGATCATATTGAAAACCGTTTAGTTGGGATTAAATCTCGCGAAGTTTATGAAAATCCTGGAGCCTTAATTTTAATTAACGCTCATCAAGAACTGGAATTTTTGACGTTAACTCGTGAAGTTTATCAATTTAAAGTTAGCGTCAATCAAAAACTAACCCAGCTCATTTATGATGGTTTATGGTATTCACCGCTGCGCAACGCCTTAGACGCCTTTATTGCTCAAACTCAAAAAGTCGTTTCGGGAAAAGTTCGCCTTAAACTTTACAAAGGGACTTATACCGTAGTGGGACGTCTTTCCAAACAAAGCTTATATCAAGAACAATTAGCCACTTATTCACAAGGCGATTTGTTTGATCATCATGCAGCTGTGGGATTTATTAAGTTATGGGGGCTGCCAACTAAAGTTTATTCTCAAGTGCATTTAAATAAAGAAGCCTTAAAAGAACAGTGAAAGGAGCGATGCGATGACTAAACTATGGGGAGGGCGTTTTACGAAAGAGACCAACCAATTAGTAGAAACCTTTATGTGTTCCATTCATTTTGATCAAAAGTTAGTGAAAGAAGACATTCAAGGAAGCTTAGCTCATGTGCAAATGCTAGGAGAATGCGGAATTATTCCCACGGAAGATGCTGAAAAAATTAAAGAGGGTCTTTTAAAAATAGCAGCTAAAGTGGAAAAAGGTGAAGTAGAGTTTTCAGTAGCCGATGAAGATATCCATATGAATCTAGAAAAGCTATTAATTGCTGAAATCGGACCTGTTGGAGGGAAGCTGCATACGGGTCGCAGTCGTAACGATCAAGTGGCTACCGATCTGCATCTGTATTTAAGAAATAAAACAAAAGCTATCGTTCAATTAATTGAAGGCGTTCAAACAGCTTTAATCGACCAAGCCAAAAAACATGTGACCACTCTTTTTCCCGGTTATACTCACTTACAAAGAGCACAACCTATTTTATTCGCTCATCAGCTCATGGCTTATTTTTGGATGTTAGAACGTGATAAGGAGCGGTTAAAGGATAGCTTGAAACGAATCAATTGGTCTCCTTTAGGAGCTGGAGCTCTAGCAGGGACAACTTTTTCAATTAATCGTGAGCGAGTAGCTGAATTACTAGAGTTTGAAAAAATTTATCCCAATAGCTTAGATGCTGTTAGCGATCGTGATTTTGTTTTAGAGTTTTTAGCCTTTGCCGCAATTTTGATGGTCCATATCTCTCGGCTTTGTGAAGAACTAGTGATTTGGTCCAGTCAAGAGTTTCAATTTATAGAGCTAGATGATGCTTTCTGTACGGGCTCCAGCATGATGCCGCAAAAGAAAAATCCTGATGTTCCAGAATTGCTTCGAGCTAAAAGCGGACGGGTAAATGGCCATTTAATAGGATTATTAACAGTGTTAAAAGGATTGCCGCTGGCTTACAATAAAGATTTACAAGAAGACAAAGAAGGATTGTTCGATACTGTGACGACTGTCGAGAACACCTTGTTACTATTAGCGCCGTTAATTGAGACGATGAGGGTCAACCGAGAGCAGATGTACCAAGGAGTCGTGCAAGATTACGCCAATGCTACTGATCTAGCAGACTACTTAGTCAGAAAAGGACTTTCTTTCCGACAAGCTCATGAATTAGTTGGAAAAATTGTGTTATATGCTATAGAAAAAAAGCAGTTTTTACTGCAACTGACTTTAGAGGAATATCAATCATTTCACGATTTATTCGATCGGACAGTTTTTGAAGTGCTTGAGCCTCAAAATGTCGTCGCTGCCAGAGACAGCGCTGGCGGTACGAGCAAGCAACAAGTCGAGACACAAATAGCCCAAGCAGAACAACTCTTAAGGACGCTTTAATAGCTTTTAATTCTCTTAATTGGTTATATTTCCGAAACAAAACGATTATTAACTTAGAAATTTCTCAGTTACCTATATTGTTTAATTGATTGCTCTTATGATGGCTTATTTTTCATAAACTAATTTTGGATAATTATCTGAATTTAAAAATAGCTAAAATACAAAAAATGCTGCGAGTAAATAACACTCACAGCATTTTTTATCTAAGTAAATTTTATAATTTAGTCATTCTAAGAAATTGATAGCCTTTCCCTTAAATTTAAGGGTAGGTGTTGACTCTGAATTTAATTTAGCTGTATAGTGATTTTTTCATTGACATTAACTGTTAGCTGATCAACCCTAGTAGCTTGATTAAACTCACTCATTAATGTAACGGCTCGTTTCACAGCTAAACAGTTAATTAAACAAGGTATGAGTTAATATAAAAATCACCATTTTTCTGTTAAACCCTGTTAATCAGTTCATTTATTTAACAGTGGCATTGCATCCTATTTTAATGTAAACAGTTAATTACTTTCTCATCTTGCTCGCTAGCAGTTCGTTAAACCTTCAGTGGATCAAGTTTTTTTGCTTTAATTTTTCAGATCATCTAAAGTTAAAGTGATCCTTTCTTCTATAGATTAGGAGGAGCCCACCTTAGTTCCCAGTTAATGGTCGTTACGTACTTTGTGGCTCTTACGTTACTTTGCTCTGCAGGGATGTCTAATAAAAGTCCTTCATGGGGTTCCCAATAGACTGTTCTTTCTTCCTGACCGATTGCTTCTTCTGCAATAATAACGGATCCTTTATTTAAATGATATGGACTTTCTGGATCATCTTCTTTTATAAAGACTAAAGCATTATCCAAGGTATGGCGGGCTCCATCGGTGGATATAAAATGATCAGCTGAAGCTGTGAGTTGCCAGGAGCCAGGTGTTGCTCGTTCATCTGTAACCGTTAAGCTCCAATTCGGAATTTCACGATGAATAATATTACTGCCAGATTGGATTTTAGTTTCTTCAAATATTAGTTCACTAGGAATATTTAAGATCAGGCCTTTCTCTTGGTAGATGGCTGTTAGAGTTGTCGGTGAGTTTGGCATGGTAAACCGAATATTTTGGCTGGTTTCATCATCCAATTGCTGAACGCTATCCCATCTTATAAAATTATAGCCTGGTACTGAGTCTGCGACAATTAAAACATCAGTTCCTGCCCAAATGTTGACCCCAGTCTCTGGAATCGTTTGCCCTTCAACCTGGATAGGATCCATACCTAGATTGCTAGTGACCATTAAGGTCCGATTAGAATAAGTGTTGGGAGGAAGGCCGATATCCAAATTATTTAATGGGTGCTGGTTACTAGCTACCGAGCTAGTTGTCGCGCGAATATTTGGAAACGCAGTTCTGACATTAAAAGGGGGTTCAAACGAGGCATGGGCTTCGTTATCAGAAAACTCTACTGCTTCACCCACAACTATATTTTCTAGAATAGCCAAATTAGTCACATGGATGCCGCCCCCATTTCCAAATGTTCCATTTGCTTGATTGCCAGTAATCGATCCACGATGCATCTCAAAGGTCCCCTGCACATTTACCCCACCGCCACTTTCAAAAGCTTCATTTTCATTAATCGTTCCATTGTTCATGATAAAGCTGCCTCCACTGGCAATGCTCACACCGCCCCCATTACCTCGTATACTAGTACTCCCATCACTGAGGTTAACCAGTTCATTGAAGCTGATAAAACCGTTATCCATCGTAAATGCTCCTCCACTTACAACATGGACGCCAGCTCCTAAAACATAAGCTTTATTTTGGCTAATGGTTCCGGATATCATATTAAAATCTCCCAAAACATTTACTCCACCCCCATTTGACAGAGATGTATTATCACTAATCGTTCCTTTTTGCATGTTGAATTCCCCGCCATTAACGTCTACCCCGCCACCTCCAAGGGATTCATTATGACTAATGGTTCCATCGTTCATGTCTAAGGTTCCATTAACCCTGACGCCGCCGCCCTGAATTCCGGCTTTATTATGGCTAATGATCCCATTGTTCATAATAAAATGTCCGCTAGGTTCAATAAGTACTCCACCTCCATGAGTACTAAAAGTTGAATTATAACTGATAGTTCCCCCATCCATGATAAAGGTCCCAGAAACTACAACTCCACCGCCATAGAAGTCAGTAGGTTGATCTTTAAAACTACTAGTTAAGATTACTGATCCTTTTAGTGTTAGTGAACTACCAGATAAAACATTAAAATGCCGTGAGCTTGCTCCTAAGGAAGATTGTGTTTGGGTAATAGTTCTTTCAGTACTTGATTGAATGATAATGTTTTGCCCGCTACGTATAGAAATGACGCTACTAATATCGAAGCTGCCAACAATCTCAATAATGGTTGGTTCACTATTTGTAGGAGCATCCCTGATCGCATCATTTAATTCAGACATGCTACTGACTGGTATTGAATCTTCTTGTCGAGTTAACGGTTCCTGGGCATCTGTTTCAATGGTTTTTGGGTTTACTTCAGCTGTAGGTAGTTCAGGCTCCGGATTTTCTAATGTTAAATCTTCGTGATCAAGCTCCAATTTATCTTTGTTTTCTTCAGGATCCAGTTCTTCCTTTATTTCAAGATCATCTAATGGGGAATCTTTAGAATCAAGTTCCGGCTCCTCTTTATTTTCTTCATTTTCTCCTTCTTCTTCAACTAAAGGAGTGCTATCTGTTGCGGTTTCTTGCAGTTCTTGGTTAACTTCAAGATTAGAAAGATCTTTAACCACTTCATCACCACTTACATAAGTAGAATGAGCCAAAATTAGCATGGATGTAAGAGATTGGGAAGTGATCATCATCGCAACCAATAGTAATAAGCCAATCTTTTTCATATTACTTTCTCCTTTTAAAGCAGTTCTTTATTTTTTGAAAACCGGAAGTGAAGAGAAACATTTTCCGGTTTTCATAATAGCTTACCTTTGCTTAAGTATTAAAAATGGATGGTTTTATTTAATCACGATTTAAATAACGCTGTTGTGATTTTAATGACATTGACAAAAATAACGACTGTAACCAGATTCTCTTTTAAATATTTACTTATATGATGAGATTATTGTTGTTAAATCCATTATTACTTCCATTTCCATTACTACTAGTCTCTACAACGCCTCCATTTATGATGGCTAATCCATCTTGAGCATACAAGCTATTACCCAGGTTGTTAGCCGTGTTGTTTCTAATGACTCCATCTTCCATAATAAAAGTGCTGCGCTCCACAAATACGCCTCCTCCATTTCTAATTGATGAATTATATGAAATGCTTCCATTATCCATCGTAAATAGGGAATTATTTGTAACTGCTACGCCAGCTCCATCTCTTCCAGACATATTTTCAAGAATAGATCCATCTTTCATCAGTAAAGTACCAGAATTAGTCACATCTACCCCGCCGCCATTTCCATTTATGGTATTGCTGCTAATGGTACCCTCTTCCATTATAAAATCAGCGTTATTAACTTGAATACCGCCCCCATTAGTTGCAGTATTAGAACGAATCTCTCCGTTTTCAAGTGTAAGTGTAGACAGATTGGTAACTTGGATGCCGCCGCCATTGAGATTACCTGTATTTCTTTCAATTAACCCATCCCTCACGGTAGTCGTGGAACGAGTTGTTATTTGAATGCCCCCACCATTACTAGCGTTATTGTCTCGAATCTCGCCATCTTCCATCGTAAAGGTGGAACTATGAGTCACTTGCACGCCGCCGCCATTGCCATTAGCAATATTGTTTTCAATAGTACCAGCAGCTAGTGTAAAGGTAGCATAGGTAACTTGAACACCAGCTCCATCACCAGTAACTTGATTGTACATTATGGTTCCATCATTCATGGTGAAATGACTTCCAGAGGAGAGGACACTAACGCCCCCACCATTATTAACATTATTGAACTGTATTGTTCCATCTTCCATAACAAAAGTTCCATTGCTAATGACTTGAACGCCCCCGCCAGTCACATTAGCTGTGTTATCACTGATGGTTCCCGCTTTCATGATAAACCGACCATCATGAGAGACATTGACACCGCCCCCACGACTAAGTGGATCTCCTTCTGCGCTATTTCTGTTAATGGTTCCGCCTTCCATGGTAAACAATCCACCAGTTACTCGAACGCCACCTCCAGATCCAGTGGTATTATTTTGACTGATGACTCCATTTATCATAGTAAAGGTTCCATTGTGAGCCCAAATACCGCCCCCGCCTACGCGATGACCCGTGTTGCTTTGGATGTTTCCATTATTCATGTTAAACGTACTGTCTTCTATATAAGCACCGCCGCCCCACTCAGCTGTATTGTTTTGAATGGTTCCAGCATTCATGGTCAGGTTACTACTCTCGTGAGCGATCAGTCCGCCTCCGTAGCTTTGCCCAGTATTGGCGTTAATGGTTCCACCCTCCATGGTGAACGTTCCACTAAGGGCAACTCCAATACCGCCTCCATTGTTAGCTTCGTTTTGATCAATGGTTCCATCCTGCATTAAAAACCGGGCATTGCGTACCAAAACACCCCCAGCATATTCACTAGCTGTATTGTTGGAAATATTTCCATCTTCTTGAGTGAAAACAGCATTAGTGGTCACTACAATTCCACCTCCACTGCTCGCTTCGTTATCGTTTATCGACCCACCTTTCATGGTAAGTTGGGAATTACTAACGAAGACGCCACCTCCGACTTTTTCAGCTTCATTGTTTTGGATGTATCCTGCTTCCATGGTAAAATTAGTATTTAAAACAAAGACACCGCCACCATCGTCAGAAGCTGTATTGTCTTGAATCGACCCACCTGTCATGACGAAATCTCCATTCCCCATGAAGACACCAGCACCATTACTAGCTTCATTATGGCTGATAAGTCCAGCTGTCATAGTAAAGTTACCGTCAAGAATAATAACACCGCCCCCGAGTGTTCCTTTATTATTGCGAATTGTGCCCCCTTCCATGGTAAATTGGGCATTATTAACGAGAACGCCACCTGCTAATTGGGCACCATCTAGGGTTACGCCTCCTTTCAATGTCAAGGAACTGTCTCCTTGAACAATAAAATGTTCATTACTGCGCTGTGTTAAAGTGTGATTTCCATTGGATTGCAGCGTAATGTCTTTGCCGTGATCAATAATGAGAGACCGCTCCAATTGAATGTTACCTATTAGGTTAATGACCACAGGTACATCTGATTCTGCTTGATTGATGGCAGCTTGTAACTCATTAAAGTTTTCTACTTCAAGCTCTTGCGGAGTTGAGCGCTCAGTACTTTCACTGGGACTCATGCTCGACCGTGTTTGACCTTGAGCAACTGAGTCGGCTTCATTCAGTAGCGCATCAAGATCTAAATCCCATGATTCATCAATCTCTGGAGTCAGTATTTCTTCCATATCTAATTCTGGATCCCACTGCTCACCTTCAATGCCTAGTAATAATAATTCTTCTGCATCAAGATCCTCTTTCCATTGTTCACTAGAGGTCTCGGGCTCCCTATGGGCTAAAACCATTACCGGCGATAGGAATTGTGTTGTTAAAAACGTACTCCCTGTCAGTAAAGCGATTAACTTTTTCCTTTTCTCTCGTATCATAATATAATCCTCCTATTAGATGTCATAATATGGTAGCTTTGGCTACACTATTAAATATACCAAACTTATTAGTCTTTTCTTGTAAAATTTTGTATTTTAATCACGAAAGTTATAAATTTTTTATATAAATTTTGTATTTTTTCTAAAAATATGTTAAATATAACAAATTATTAACATATATAAATATCACAATAATGGAATAAATTGTATATATTGATTGAAATGTGAATAAACATCGTATAAAATAAGGGTATACTGAATTTTATGTTGAAAGAAGGTGAGCCGTTAACAGATCGAGATAGTCATCGGTAGCGTCACAAATTAAGAGAGTTCAAAAATTAGGAGGAAGAGTATGAAACGTTATATTCAAAAGTTATGTAAAGCATTTCTTGCCTTATTGCTTACCTGCCAAACCCTTGGCGTGTTTTCGGCTGTATTAGCAGAGCAGGAAGTAACTGCTCACAGCTTTCAAAAAAATGAAGCAGTACAGTTGCTAGGACAAAAGAAAGTTATCGGTTATTTTGCTAATTGGCAAGGGGATAAAATAGACATTTATCCACATCATTCAGATTACGGGGTAGACGGGACTATAGATGGAAAAGGATTTGATCCAGTCAATGTCAATATGGAGCAATTGACTCATCTTAACTATGCTTTTATTGGAATCGATGGAAATGGATTACCCATTTTTCAGAACCCTTCAGTGGATACCTCCCAAGGATCTGGTCGGGACTACATTGGGCAATTAGCCCAGCTGACAAAAGAAAATGATGTTAGTTTCATGTTATCAGTAGGTGGACGAGCTGTTTCCTTAGAAGGCGGATTTGCTGCAGCCACGGCAACACCTGAAAGGTTAAACGCTTTTACTAATGAGCTTATTAATATGATGTTAGAGTATGGTTTTGATGGGATTGATCTTAACTGGCAGTTTCCAGAAAATGAGGAGCAACAAACACATTTTGTGGCCTTAGTCAAACAGTTACGTGAGAAGCTGACAGAGACTGGAGCTAAAACCAATCGGTATTATCAACTCAGTGCTGCTGTTACCGGTAATTATCAAAAAATGGAGTACGTTGCCCCAGGGGAGATTCACCCTTACTTAGATTTTTTCAATGTTATGACTCACGATTTAACAGAGACTTGGGAAAATGAAACCGGACACCGCTCCCCGATGTATGCGCCAGTAGCTGCTAAAGACTCAAAATTGACTGTTTCTGCTGCCTTAGATGAATATGTGAATGTTTATCAAGTTCCAAAACATAAATTGATCATGGGAATGGGCTACTATTCTAAAGGATGGTTCGGTGTAGAATCAGCCGCAGTAGGGGCATCTGCAATAGGAGCAGCTATCGGTCTTTGGGATGATCAACAAAATGACCGTACAGGATTAAATGCCTGGTTCCACATGAAGGAAAAAGAACAAGATGCTGGTAACATTGTGAGCTGGGATGAGGTAGCCAAAGTTCCTTATTTATATGACCCGGCTACTCAGGAGTTTTTCACCTACGAAAACCCGCAGTCCATTCAGTACAAAGTGGATTATATTCTCGAAAATGGTTATGGCGGTGCGATGATTTGGGAGTTAAGTCAAGATACAACTGATTATGAAATAGGAACAATTGTTTCAAATCTAATAGAAAATTGGCTGGAACCAGACCGTGAAGGAGCTTCATCAGAAGGGCTTGAATATTCTTTTATATATGGTCATTATTGTGAACGTGATCCTTGGGATCAAAATATTGTAATCGTTTGCGACGATACTATTGAAGCAGCTATAAATGGATTTAGTGGTTCCCATCACAATTTATTAATTCCAGCTTCTGTTATGCATAATGGCAACTATATTCTTGTGAGATCCATAACTCGTGATGCCATTGCCAATAAAGGATTGACTAGTGTAGTATTTGAAAGAACTGTGCCTTCTCTGGCAGCTGGAGCTTTTTCAGGAAATCCTTTGCAATATATCTTTATACCTCAGCAAACAAGTACTAGCGGTAGAGACTTTATTGTTAAAAGGCTTACGCTGGGAATGCTAGGAGTCACCTCACAAACTATACTTATTGAAGGTTCAACACCTATCTATCAATGGAACGGGAATAATAGTTGGATCTCTATTAATTAAAAATATTTAATCTAAGAAAAATCCTTAAATGAAATTTTATATAAAAAAGCTGTGAATGATTTAATCTTCACAGCTTTTTTATTACTTTACTTAATTTTTATACAAAATATCCATTTTTTTGAAAATATGAGTCCGAGCAAGGAAGATGTTGAGAAGAAAAGGGATGAAAGCTTTATGGTCATCTAATAATGTTTAATTTTTTAGATCTTTTTGGTAAAGTTTGTTGACTCTCTAGCTATGAGTCGGACTGGTACGGTTATATTTTGTGGCGTTTGTTTTCGATTTTCAATGATTCCAATGAGTTGTTCAATTGCCAGATAGCCTAACTGTTCAAAGTCTTGGGCAATTGTTGATAAAGTGGGATCAATAAGAGAGCTAGCTTGTAGGTTATCAAAGCCAATGACAGCAAAATCGGAAGGAACCTGGAGACCTTGTTTACGAGCAAGCTTCATAAAATGAATTGCAGTTATATCATTTTCTGTTACAATGCCCGTTATGTTTTCCAATTGAAAAGCGGTAATCATCTTCACAAAATTCTGATGAAGAGTCATTTTATCTAAATCGCTTGAGACCATTTGGTGCCTGTTAAACGTTATTTGACTATCGTGAAGAGCTTTTAAGTAACCTAAATAGCGTTCTCTAATGGAAGAAGAGTGATCGATGGCATTCGAGGTCATAAATACGATGTGCTTATGGCCCAATGAAAGCAAATGTTGAGTGGCATCATATCCCCCTTGAAAATTATCAGCTGTAATCGTGGGAAAAGAAACTCCATCTAGTTGCTTATCCATGATAATAGTCGGGTAGTTATTTAAATAAAGCGGGTAAAGTAAATGTAAATGAAAATGACTAGAGGGCGGATATAAAATAATGCCTGCATATTGGCTCAGTAACGTGTCTATCTCTATTTCTTCTAAAAGCGTATCAGGTTGAATGGATAAATTGTATGATTTGCCATGCAAGTACTTTAACATTCCTTGGGCATAATTTCCTAAATCAGGATTGTTGACGAAAGGTAAAATAAAAAGAATAGTGGTGGAATCATTTTTTTCTTGGCTTTTATGAGGATGGTCTTCACTAACGAAGCTCCCCTTTCCTTGAATGCGATAAATTAACTTTTCGTTCTCTAACTCAGTTAAAGCTCGCTTAGACGTAATTCGACTTACCTCATATTGCTTTGAAAGCTCTAGCTCTGTAGGAACTTGATCGTGAGGAACTAATTCTCGTGAAAGAATTTTTATTTTCAAGTCTTGAACAATTTTTTTATACAACGGAATCTTTGGCAATCTAGGGGCTCCTTTCTGATATGATATCTCAATATTAACAAATAGAGGACTCGATTCAAATTTTAAATAACAAGGAGGAGTGACTCAAAAGAAGTGACGGTTTTCTACCGTAAAAGTATATCAAAGGTAAGGAGATATATAAAGTTATTTTCTAAGCTTATGATATTTTTTGTCTTATAAAGTAAAGTAAGGAAGATCGTATCTTTGACAAACTAGTTTGATATATCATCACAGAAAAACTATAAAATAAAAAGTGTTTTTCAAACATAGGGAATAATTACAACTCTACTCCGATGTAGCTTTGAACATTTTTTATTTCCTGAGCTTATGGTATGACGTTTCCTCCCTTACCAGCAACCATTACCATGCTAGTTAGAAATTAGCCAATTTTTAGAAATTTAAGCAAAAAAAAATAAAAATGTGATATAATGCAAGTAAAAGTAAACCTTCCAATTTAAAGAAGAATTGCTGCAATTGGGTACACTAAAAAATTTGCAGTTGGTAAATAGTTAAGATAAACCTGATGTAGCTGCACATCTAATTTGACGGCGACGTTAATAGCACAGCAAAGATTCATATAGAGTTTGAGTTGGAAAGTAGCTCGGTAAAAATAAATAGCAGTTGGCACTTCATTTTAGGTGAGGAGTTAATAAGAATCTAATAGTCATTACAGAAAACATCTTTAAAGGTAAGTTTGATTTGTTTAGTCAGGAAATAGATCGCAGTGAGTTTCATGGCGTGGGTTAGACCAGGCGACTAGAAAACCTTACTTACTTTGAACCTAATTGATGTACTTAAAAGCAATACAATGCGGTTGATTCTTATTTTGGCATGAGAAAGGTGTACACGGAAGAAGAAATGGTTTACTAAATGATCGCTTCTTATAGTTGAAAGCTAGCGTTGAGGCAAGAGGAGTAGACCAGAAGGGTTATGATCAGCCCTACTGATGAACATTTGAAAACAAATATTTAATGGGCAAAAGACTAGGATTCAATGTTTGTTACAAAGATCAAAAAGTCGAAAATCCCTGTTTTTTAATGGGATTCATAAGCTAGGATTAGTTTGAGAGAATAACGCTTGGCTTTCTGTTGACGCTCATCAAATCGTGGGCTCCACTTTGGGTAACGAATGGTTAGAAATGATAGAACAGCTGAATATCTCGCTTTCATTATGGTCTGGACTCCCATCGATGAGAGCAGGGGCGCTCTAGAAATTAGGATCAACAACCAGTTACATTTTTTTTCTGTGGGTTCATAGCTTGAGTCATGGATCAATTAAAAAATTAGGAAAGCGAAAGCAATAATATTATATTTTACAAAAGAAAAATATTTGGCTTCCTAAATTATAGAAAAAGAATTAATGGTCAGAGATATTTCCATAAAGGAGAGTTCATGCCGAAAGCGGTCAGGGTTAGGCTACACAGAGCATTCTAGATTTATTCTAGCTGTTATTAATCAGTCAATATCGGTCAGGGGAGTTAGTGATACTCGGTTATTAACAGCTGATCCCTAGTTTAAATGTAATCCTGAAACGATCAGGAAAAGGAATCAACTAGCATGGGATAGATGATTAGATACCTGTCTTATTAATTAGGTCATATTAAAGAAAAAATGTTAGTAAGCTTGAAATAACTAGACATGATGTATAAAATTGGAGGGAAGTTTATGAAATTAAAAGTTGGAATCATTGGCTGTGGTGGTATTGCTAACGGCAAGCATCTTCCAAGTTTACACGAGCTAGATACTGTGGAAATCACCGCTTTTTGTGATATTGTGGAAGCACGAGCAATCCAAGCAAAAAAACAATATGGCACAAAAGTTGCAAAAGTCTATACCGATTATGAAGAATTACTTCAAGATGAATCTCTTGACGTGGTTCACGTTTGTACCCCAAATAAATCCCATGCTGTTATTACGGTGGCAGCTTTAGAAGCGGGAAAACATGTGATGTGTGAAAAACCGATGGCAAAAACTACGGCTGAGGCTAAAGCCATGGTATCTGCAGCGAAACGAACGGGTAAGAAATTAACGATCGGTTATCAAAATCGTTTTCGTCCCGATTCTCAATATTTATATGAAGCCTGCCAAAATAACGAATTAGGTGAGATTTACTTTGCTAAAGCTCACGCCATTAGAAGAAGGGCGGTGCCGACGTGGGGCGTATTTCTTAATAAAGAGGAACAAGGCGGTGGGCCGCTTATTGATATTGGAACTCATGCTTTAGATTTAACCTTGTGGTTAATGGATAATTATCGGCCGAAATACGTGGTGGGAAACAGTTATCATCAGCTATCTGCTCAAGAACAGGCCGCTAATGCTTTTGGATCTTGGGATCCCCAACAATTTAAAGTGGAAGATTCAGCTTTTGGATTTATCACCATGGAAAATGGGGCGACCATTATGTTGGAATCCAGTTGGGCTTTAAATACTTTAGAGGAAGGTGAAGCTAAGACTACTCTTTGTGGATCTATAGGAGGTGCTGATATGAAAGCTGGATTGCGATTAAACGGAGAAAAATATGGTCGCTTATACGATCAAACCATTCATACCGATGCCAGTGGCGTGGCCTTTTACGAAGGAGGTGCTGACACTGCTGAAATGGTAGAAGCTAGGCAGTGGATTGAGAGTATTATTAACGATACCGAGCCATTAGTTAAACCAGAGCAAGCACTGATGGTGACTCGAATTTTAGAAGCAATTTATGAATCAGCTCAAACGAAAAAACCAGTTTTTTTTCAAAACTAAGGGAGTAGGTGAGGAGTCGATGATTAAAGTAACGGTCTGGAATGAGTTTCGCCATGAAAAAAAAGACGAGGCGGTCAGAAAGATATATCCTGAAGGTATTCATCAAACCTTAGCTACCTTTTTACAAAAAGCTGGATTCACTGTTAACACAGCTACTTTAGATCAGCCAGTGCACGGGTTAACAGAGACAGTTCTTGATGAAACAGAGGTTTTAATCTGGTGGGGGCATATCGCTCACCATGAAGTAGAAGATCTTGTTGTGCAACGGATTTATAATAGGGTCCTTCAAGGCATGGGGCTGATTGTCTTGCATTCTGGGCACTTTTCTAAGATCTTTAAAAAATTAATGGGAACCAGTTGCGACTTAAAATGGCGAGAAGCAGGGGAAAAACAACGGTTATGGGTGGTGGATCCGACTCATCCTATTGTTCAAGGCATCGGGGAATACATTGAATTGGATCGAGAAGAAATGTACGGTGAACACTTTGATATCCCAACTCCCGATGAATTATTGCTCATCAGCTGGTTTCAAGGAGGGGAAGTGTTTCGCAGTGGCTGTACTTTTAAAAGAGGCAATGGCAAAATCTTTTATTTTCAGCCTGGTCACGAAACTTATCCCACTTATAATCAAGAACAGGTTCAACAAATTATTATCAACGCAGTAAAATGGGCAACTGCCCCCCAGTCGATTCAGCCCCAATACGGCTATCAAGAATCCAAGGAGCGACTGAATTAGATCAGATTAAAAGTGTTAAAAATAAATATCTCAACTCGTAGGAGGCGTACAACATGAAACTAGGTGTGTTTACTGTATTATTTGCAGATAAAAATTTTGAAGAGATGCTGGATAAAGTAGCCAGTGCTGGCTTACAAGCTGTTGAAATCGGAACTGGCGGATATCCTGGGGCGGCTCATTGTCCGCTGGATGATTTACTAGAACAAGACGATTTGCGACGAGATTATTTGCTACAAGTGGCAGAGCGCGGCCTAACCATTAGCGGGTTTAGTTGTCATGGCAATCCTATTTCCCCTGATCAACAATGGGCTAAAAAATCACATGACGTCTTAGTTAAAACTATTAAATTAGCAGCTTTATGCCAGGTTCCTGTCGTCAATTGTTTTTCTGGTGTCGCAGGAGATAGTGAAACAGCGATTTATCCTAATTGGCCCGTTTCACCTTGGCCCCATGAATACACTGAGGTTTTACAGTGGCAATGGGAAAAAAAGCTGATTCCTTACTGGAAAGAAATTGGCCAGTTAGCTGAAGCTCAAGGAGTTAAAATTGGCATTGAACTCCATGGCGGGTTTTTAGTTCACACGCCTCACACGCTCCTCACCTTGCGCGAGGAAACTTCTCCAGCTATTGGTGCTAACTTAGATCCCAGTCATTTATGGTGGCAAGGCATCGATCCAGTGGCAGCTATTAAAATATTAGGACAAGCAAAAGCCATTCATCACTTCCATGCCAAAGATACTTATTTAGATCAAGAAAACATTAATCGCTACGGCTTAACCGATATGCAGCCTTACGGAAATGTTCAGTCGCGAGCGTGGACGTTCCGAACTGTGGGCTGTGGTCACGATTTAAAAGTTTGGTCGGATATGATGAGCGCGTTAAGAACTTTTGGTTACGATGATGTGGTGAGCATTGAGCACGAAGATCCGCTCATGTCCATCGAGGAAGGGTTTGCGCGAGCTGTGGATAACTTGTATACCGTCTTAATCAAAGAAAAGCCAGCCCAAATGTGGTGGTTTTAAACAGGGAAAGAGGTGATAAAAATGGAACCACTCAAAGCAGCTATAATTGGTTGTGGCAATATTTTTTTATGCATACGAGGCCTATCAGTCAAAGAGCAGATGTTTCGCTGGTAGCGATATGTGATATTAAAGAAGCTCGAGCCAAAGCAAAAGCAAGCCAATTTCAATGTGCGTTTTACACCGATTATTTAGAGTTGTTTAATCGCGAAGCGTTAGATGTCGTCCACATCTGTTTACCTCATTACTTACCTGCTCAATGGCTATAGAAGTAACTAAGAGAAAAATTATATCATTACGGAAAAACCCATGGCTATTAGTTATGACGAGGCTGAGACAATGGTTGACACAGCAAAAGAAAACGGAGTCTTATTAGGTGTTATTTTTCAAAATCGCTACAACCCAGGTTCAATTTTAATCAAACAGATGTTAAGAAATGGCACTCTAGGTTCCATATTATCCGGTAAGCTATCAGTGACTTGGCATCGTTTCAGATGCCTATTATTTAAAAAGTGATTGGAAAGGCACTTGGAAAAAAGAAGGGGTGGCGTCATTATTGACCAAGCCATTCATACCTTAGATTTAATGAACTGGTTTGTGGATGAAGAGCTGGAGTATGTGGATGCCAGCATTAGTAATCGCGTTCATGAAATCATTGCAGTAGAAGATGCAGCAGAAGGTGTAATTAAATATAAAAACGGAGTGGTCACAGCTTTTCATGCCATAAATTACTACACCTATGATGCCTCTGTCACCTTGGAACTTCATTGTGAAAAAGATGGCTAAAATGAAAGCCGATCAAGGAAGGGTCATTCTTCATGAAGGAAAAGAATTCGTAGCTGGTCCAAATCCTTATGAAACCTTTGACTACGGTGCCGATGCTAAAGGCTATTGGGGTGTGAGCCATGTGAAGCAGATCAACAATTTTTACGATGCCTTAGACAAAACTGATGAACTACATCTTTCAGGTGAAGAAGCTCTAAAAACTCAAAAAATGATGGGTGCCATTTATGAATCAGGCAAGAAGCAAGAGCGAATTTACTTATGAGCTAACCCGTTGGCATTAAGCTGGTTAGATGAAAATGCTCTAAACGAATAAAAAAAGGGGCTGCTATCAAGAGAACAGCTTGTTTGTTTAATTAAAAAGTCATGATCCAATGCAAAAAAAGGATTTAAGTCTCGTTTACTTAAATCCTTATTCTTATTTTATTACTATTTCATGGCTACAAATCATTAAGTTGGCGTATAAACATATTGATGACTGTCTATGAGGATGAATATAAAGATCCTCATCTTTTGTCAGCTGGGTGAAAGGTTGATGGGTTCCTAAAGGAGTTCTTTTTAGCGTTTTTATGTAAGAGAATGGAGGGAAAAGAACACCATAATTGATGTGGGTAAATCCATTTTTTCCTAACACTTATTAGGAAGAATAAAGCTTTCTTCGACATTATTCTTCGTTTCTCTTGTTTTAAGTTTTAATAAATTATAATTTGACATGCTTCATGAATATGAGCAGAGGTTGACGCTGAATGATAAATAATTGTTATTTTCTTCATCATGTAGTCAAGTTATCTTTTGTGAAGTCAAGATATCGTTTAGCTATGACTACATTCGTTCCATTGATTCAATATGTTTAAAAAATAACTGTACCCATGAAAACCATCGTTTTAATAAATAAGCTCGCACCCACTGGCGGCTAACTTTTCTTGATAGGTTGCCTGCGGTTTTTTATTAGTAATTAATGCGTCAATTTTATCAAAAGTGGTTAATTTGAAAAAGTGTTCAGAATTAAATTTACTGTTATCGCAAAGCAATATCGTTTTTTTAGCGTTTTCAATCATGTGTTGTTTAAAAAGAGCTTGATCCAAATCGGCTTCATAGATGCCATTTAAATCGATTCCTCGACATGAGATAAACGCAATATCCACTTTAAAATGTTCTAAAAAAGCGCCTGCCATTTCTCCAATAATAGAAGTAGAGTTTTTCTTGAGGTGACCGCCAGCAATAAAAACTTGAGTTTGTTCAGCTCGGCTTAAATTTAAAGCGTTTTTTAAACAATTGGTCACTACGATTAAATTGGTATAATGGTCTAAGTATGGACATAGTTTGTTAACAGTACTACTTGAGTCTAAAAATATCCCTTGGCCATGAGTGATAAAATTCCTAGCCAAATCACAGATATACGCTTTTTCATGGGGACGCTCAGTTTCTCTAAAAAAATAAGAAAATTCATGATTGGTAGGGGTCACTATGGTAGCGCCGCCATAGGTTCGGATCACAAGTCCTGCTTTTTCTAGCTTAATTAAATCCCGACGAAGTGTGGATTGACTACAAAACAAGCGCTGGCATAATTCAGTATTGGTCATATACTTTTGCTTTTTTAAAATAGCCATTATTTTTTCTAAACGTTCTTCTAACACGACAGTACCCCCTCTTTAGTCATAGCAATTAAGTAAATGAATTAGATCTTGGCTTCTTTTAATTTTATTGGCTTAACTTTATTTTAACATATTTCGACAACCAACAGCATCTTAAAATTTCCATATTTTTTTAAATTGAAGAAGTATGAATCGTTATGAAAGCAATAATTTACGAAAAGCGACAAAAATTCAAGATTTTATTTATAATTATAGATAGATGCAGTAAACTAAAAATGAAATCGATCAAGAGTGAGTGAAGGTAAACAAATGATTGACCGCTTGCGAAGCTTACGGACTGTTGTATAAGTAGAAAGAATAATATGAGTGAACAAAAATATGGCTATCTCACTAATTTTGCAAAGTGAGATAGTCTTTTTTGGTACTCTGGCATATAAATCTAGGTCTGTAAGTACATTGAGTAGAAGGCCTAATTTTAGTTAAAACAAGGGTGTCCACCGCGAGGTAGGATTTATTTAATTTTTTTTTGGTCTATACAAAACACATAAAATACTAGTAGGAGTTGTGCTAAACAGATCATTGCGATTAGTAAGCTAGTGGTGTAGCAGCTAGCTATAATTTAAATGCGCATCACTTTATCTCAATTGAGCTCTTAACTTAAAAAATTGGAGTCAGTTAACAGATGTCAGCCGTAGTCGATGAGAAAACCATAAAATCAGGAATTCTCAGGAATGTCACCAGTTTTTTGGTAGTGATTTACTTACAAACGTCCAAGTTATTTATAATGAAAGAATCAGAGTATTTTTTTGTATATGTAATCAAAATATTTTCTGCTTCTTGAGATAAATTTATGGGATTAAACGTAGCTAATTAAGAATTAGTTTTGATATCAAATATCACATAATTTTATTATAATATATATAAAAGGTAATTGTGATTATTTTATTAATATTTTTTTATAGATTATTATATTTATAAAAAAGGATTTTTTCAAAGCGACAGTACTTTATCAAACACTTTGATCCCTTGAACCAATGAGAGGAATGAAGATAAAAATGAGAAGCAAGCTTAGAAAACAACTGGGTTTTATTAATACAATCGTTTTATTGATGACCACCCTTGTGCCTTATCCGAGTAACCTTTATGCCACTACTCTTGGGCTAGATCCCACATTAAATATAGCAGAGGGTGAGCTAGATATTATTTATGAATCTATTGAAATTAATGAAATTTCAATTCATACGGAAGTAGAAACTAATCATCAACAAGAGGTGGATAAACAAGACGTAGGAATTAGCCAAGTAGAAGCGTTCCAACTGTGAGCTCAGAAATTTCTCCCCTTGTAAACAGGGATGGAGTTGAGAAGACGCAAGTAAACAGAAGCGATTCAATATGTATCTCGACACCGACTAGACATGAATTTGCTCCTCATTACGAAAGCTACAGTTTTGATGAAGAGTATCTTTTATTTGAGGCTCATGTCTCTTATTTTCCTGGTTACAGTCTTGCACATATTCATCACTGGGTTTCTTCTACTATAAATGAAGGACCGACTAGTTACTTTTTAATTGAGGGAAATCTCCGCTACTTAGAGATTACAAGAGCAGAACTTTATGCCACCAGCTGGCATGAGGATACTTTTCTTCCTGTAACTTTTCAAGTGGAAGACGACAGCATCGAGTTCTTTTTGAACACATTTGGAATGATTTTTGTCAGAGATCCTATTATAAAAGTGTTTGGAGAAGTTAATCCTCAGCAAATGGCAGATTTTATAGATGATAATGGCATTTTAGGAGGGCAAGAAGATGTATTTATGTCTTATAATGGATTAAGTCCAGGGAACGATATCTGTGCTGTGTCTAACACGCCAAGTTTTCAAATAGGTGAATTGAATGTGATCGCTGGAACAGCAGAAATATTACTAGGCACAGATGTCTCCACCATCAATCTTAACGATTGGCTTGAATCTGTTAAACTTGGGGAAACAGAATTGCCAGAAGGAGCTTATGGAGTTCAATTGTTGGAACTTGAACCTGCAAAAGTTGGCAATCAAGAGGCTCGTATTGAAGTGATCTATGGAAACATGAGAAAAGAGGTTTTAATCCCGGTGCAAGTTCTTTGGGGGCATGCCATTGTTTCAATGGATACAAACCGATCTGATGAGACGTCAACGATTGCATTAAGTTTACTAACTCTTGAAGAAAAGCCAAAATTAGTGGCTGCTAAAGGTATAGGCTCTGATTATGAACAACTGGGATCTCGTCCCGTTATTAATATTTTTAGAGAGACTGACAGCATGCAGAATCTCATACTGGACTTATCCTCCGACCCTGTTGAACAATCACGTGAGGCTTTAATGGTGAATTGGAATCAGACTTTGAATGGAGCAGAAGGACAACTAGAATACGGTGATGTGGCAAGAATGACCGTTTATCGAGCAGATCGTCCTGATCAAAACTATTATGGAAGCAACACTTGGGTAGCACGTGATGATGAACTTAAAAGAGAAGCAGAAACTTATCCAGATGCTTACTATGAACTCACCCCAGACGGATATGATTTGTTGTGGCTTAATCGATTAAATCCTAAAGAAGATGTGGAAGTTTGGTTGCAAGTAACATCAGCTGAACTAAATGCGTTAGCCCAAGATTTTTTTGAATTTCCTGATGACATAAGAGATGAGCAGAAAGCGAGGCTTAGCTTTGAATTTGTTGAATATGATGATACGAGTCATTCGGTAGGAGATAAAAAAGGAATCTTTAAAGTATCTGAAAAACTGCAAACGGATGCTAGCAGAACCTTCTCATTACAATATCCAGTCACATTTACAGTGATTAAGCCGGAGTCAATTCCGCCTTTAGATCCGTTAGATCCTGATCTTGGAAATCCTGTAAATCCAGACAACACACCTGTATTGTCTGATCAAGGATGGCTCAGCTTTGATTTCATCTCTTCATTTAATTTCGGGACACAAGTCATTTCTGGTAGCGAATATTTTGCCAGACCACAAGTGTTGTTAGATCACAATCATGAACCTTTAGAAGGAGAAGCTGAGTTGCGTCCTAATTATATTCAAATTAGTGATCGCAGGACGGATGCTGTTGGTTGGGAACTCACAGTTATTCAACTTTATCAATTCCAGACAAAAGAAAGGCAACAACCGCTTATGGGTGCCCAACTAGCTTTTTAAATCAAACCTTGATTTCTCCAGAAGCCAACCTGCCACCTCAACTGATAAAAAGCGACGAAGTCATTTTGTTACCTGGGGCTTCACAGCCCCTTATAACAGCAGCAGCTAATCATGGAAAAGGAACTTGGATTTATCGCTTGGGCGATAATCAAACAGCAGATAAGAGCATTAAGTTAGATGTCCCTTATTTAAATCAAAATGCGACAGAGTACGAGACGACTTTAGCTTGGCAATTATGTGCCGTACCGCCAAGGTAGCCATAAATAAAAGGAACTTGTTGCTGATACAAGTTCCTTTTTACTATTTATGAGGAGGTTATGGAAAAGGGCAATTCCTCTTGCGCATAGGTTTTATAAGTAGGAGCCAACCCTAAATGAAAGGTTAACGATTTTCCAGCCATTATGTCTTGATGTGTGAGGTATAGTTTGGCATAATCTGCTCCTTCTAGCTCTACTTTTTTGACAAACTGCGCTTGAGTCGAATTTTGTTTCGCTTGAATCGCAAAAGATTTTCCGTCTGGCAGGTGAATTTTAACTTGATCGAATAACGGAATACCTAGTACATATTCGCCACTGCCGGGACAAACTGGGTAAAATCCCATACTACTAAAGAGATACCAACCGGACATACTGCCGTTGTCTTCATCGCCAGGAAAACCAGTGAATCCACTATGAAATAGCTGCGTCATCAACTGTTTTAAAACCACTTGAGCAGAAGCCGGCGCTCCCACATAATTAAATAAATAAGGTAGATGAAAGCTAGGTTGATTGGAAAGAGCTAATTGACCAAAATCAACAGCGGCCATTTCACTCATTTCATGAATTTCAAAGCCGTAACCTTTCACATCAAAGGCAGGCGGTGTATTGCATAAGTCTGTGAGCTTTTGAAAAAAGTTAGCTTTTCCACCATATTCTTTAATCAGCCCATTAAAATCGTGATAGACAGCAAAGCTGTTTTGCCAAGCACTTCCTTCCGCATAATCTAAACCCCAACTGGTGGCGCAAAAATTTGGACGAAACGTTCCCGTTTTATCTTTAGCACGCATAAAGCCAGTTTCTTTATCAAAGAGATGACGATAATTTAACGATTGGTTTTGGTAATGGCTTTCGATTTCTGACTGATTTAACGTTTTAGCCACTCGACTTATACAGAAGTCGCTGTAAGCGTAATCTTGTGTATGGTTTACACTTTCGTGATAATCAAGGGGAACATAACCATATTTTAAATAATCGGCAGTTCCTTGGCGACCATAGTTGTTTTTAGAACTTTGGACCGTTGCTGCTTTAATCATGGCTTCCAAAAACTCCGGCATTAAATCACTAGCAATACCTTTAATGGCAGCATCAGCAATGACGCCATCGATCAAGGTTCCCGGCATTAACCCTCGTTCATCGGGCGATAGCCATTTCGGTAAAAATCCAGTCTCTTGATATGAAGTTAGAAATCCAGCTAACATTTGGGCATATTCATCAGGAATGATGATTGAGTATAAGGGGTAGACCGTTCTAAAAGTATCCCAAAATCCGTTGTTTGTATATAAATATCCTTTTTTAACGGCTTTAGCTGTCGTATCGTAATGAATAGGCTGTTCTTGTTCATCTAGTTCATAAAATTTTTGTGGAAATAAAAATAAGCGATATAAACAATGGTAAAAGGTATCAACATACTGTGGATTCCCGTGGCTGACTTCAATTTTATTTAAATAGGACTGCCATCTGTTAGCAGCTTCTTCTTTCATCTTTGTAAAAGTTAAATGGCTATCTCTTTGTAAGTTTAATTGCGCTTGGGACTCACTAATAAACGAGGTTGCTAAGCTCATCTCAAGGTGGTCATCAAAGGTTAAATAAATTCCTTGCTCTTTTTCGCCATTGAACGCCATGGTAACCGCTTGGTTGAATTGTAAAACGAAGTACATTTTAAAATGAGGATCCTCGCAACCGGAAAAATTAGTTATGACGCCAGTTAATTGCTGGTTTTTAATTTTGATATTAGCTAGCCCAGGCCCGTTAAGAATGAGACCAGGACTTAAATCAGTCTCATAGTGGCACCGAATGCGCGCCCCGTAAGTACTAGGTATTAGTTCACTTGTAATGCCGTAACGCTGTTGCTTGACTTTGAGATAGTGAGGTTGAAAGATGGCCTCCTCCGGTCGATAAGAGCTCTGATAATGATAAGGCGTTGTATTTTTCATTTCCCCAGCAACAGGAGTTAGCAAAAAGTGAGAAAAATCTCCCATCCAAGGACTGGGTTGATGAGTGAGACGAAAACCTTGAAAAACTCGGTCTTCAGGATGAAAAAACCAGCTTCCTTTTTGATCTGTCGTTTGGACTACAAAGTGATTCATCCCAAAAGGAACCCCTGTATAAGGTAACGTATTTCCGTTGGAATAACTGTGTTGATTAGCAGTTCCTTGTCGTGTATCAATCCTATTTAACATAAATTTCCCTCCTTGATTGTTTTGCTCTGTTCAACTTTTAGAACGATTGTGACTTTTTTTCAAATAGTATATCATATTAAGTATATTAACATAAGGATATATCATATTACAAGATCCTAAATGAGATCGCTTAACTTTTCTTGCAAACGACGCTTGTTTTAAGAAGTAAACATAAGAATAACACATCAAGAAAATAGTACATATTGTGACTGATGTCTATAAAGGATATAGTATAATTGTAATCGTTATCAAATCTGGTTACACTATTTATATATCATCCTAGGAGGAAAGTTATGTTTGATGTTGAGGGAATCCAGAGAAGCTGCCAAGAGTTAAAAAAATTTTTTAATATTGAGACGAGGACTTTAGAAAATCTTTTTTTTAATGAAGTGGGAAAAGAAAAAATCCCTTATGATGAAGGCGATTATTTTGGGAAGAAAAATCACTATTATGAAATTACCGGGGAAATGACTGTTCCTGATTCGTGGAGACACCAACCACTATGCTTAGAGATCTATTCTTCAAAAAATGAATGGGATAATACAACCAATCCCCAAATGAAACTATATCTAGACAAAAAACTAATCCAAGGGATAGATGTGAATCATCAGGAAATTTATCTTCCTCATTGGGTAGCAGAGAAAGGAACTGTTGCTTTTCATTTGACTATTTTCAGCGGTAGAGAAGAAAAAAAATATCCCATTTATATCAGGCTCCATCGAATGGATGAAAAAGTTAGAAAGACCTTTTACGATTTGTTCGTCCCTCTAAAGAGCTGTATGAGCCTGGAAAAAGGGAGTGAATCCTACTTAGCTCTTTTTTCTGTTCTTGACGAAGCCGTTAAAAAATTAGATTATCGCACGCCGTTTTCAGCGGAATTCTATCGAGGTTTGGAAGCTTGTCAGAGCTATTTACAAGAGCATTTATATCAAAAATATCCTCTTTCAGACGAGAGACCAAGTGTTTGGGCAGTGGGTCATAGTCACATTGATATTGCTTGGCTCTGGACAGTTAGACAAGCTATTGAAAAAGGGGAGCGAAGTTTCGCCACCGTTTTAAAGTTAATGGAAGAAGATCCCAACTACCACTTTATTCAGAGCCAGCCCCAACTGTATGCTTTCATAAAAGATCACTATCCTGAGTTATATGAAAAGATTAAAGCTCAAGTTGCTAAAGGCAAATGGGAGCCAGAAGGAGCTATGTGGGTGGAAGCAGATTGTAATTTAACGTCTGGTGAATCTCTTGTCAGGCAAATTCTTTATGGGAAACTGTTTTTCAAAGAAGAATTTGGTCAAGATAATCAAGTGTTGTGGTTACCAGATGTGTTCGGTTACTCCGCAGCGCTGCCACAAATCTTAAAAAAATCGGGGACTCCTTATTTTATGACGACTAAGCTTTCTTGGAATCAGTTTAATCAAATTCCTTACGATACTTTTTATTGGCAAGGTATTGATGGAAGCGTTGTGTTAACTCACTTTATTACCACAACTAGTGGCAGCTATCAGCCTACATCCTTTTACACCACTTACAACGGCTTATTGGATCCTCCTTCCATTTTGGGCAGTTGGGAGCGATATGAACAAAAAGAATTAAATAATGAGGTACTAGTGGCTTACGGTTATGGTGATGGCGGTGGCGGTCCTACTAGACAAATGTTAGAAGTCGGCAAACGGATGCAACAGCCCCTGCCTGGTATGCCTAACGTTACATTTGGAAAAGCGAGAACTTTTTTTGAACGATTGGATCGACGAATGAAGGGAAAAGAAGTTCCTCGCTGGATGGGTGAACTGTATTTTGAATATCATCGTGGAACTTATACTTCCATGGCTAAAAATAAAAAAAGTAATCGTCAGGCAGAATTTCTCTTGCAGTCCCTTGAGAAGTTATATGCTCAATTAGATTTAAACTATTATCCTAAAGAGTCATTAGAGCGCTTGTGGAAACTAGTTTTGCTCAATCAGTTTCACGATATTTTACCGGGAACGGCTATTAAAGAGGTGTATGATCAAACAGATTTAGAATATCAAGAAGTGTTTGAACAAGGAAAAGCACTTCTTGAAAAAGGATTAACTTTACTGACGGCTCAACATAAAGGAGAAACGAAAGCTTTAGTTTTATTTAATCCTTTAGGGATAAAAAGAGATCGTTTAGTAGAAATAGAGCTTCCTGCTGGTTTTAGTTTAATGGATGGTAACGAGGTCGTACCTGTTCAAAAAACTAATAGTGGGAATTATGTGGCTCAAATTAACGAAATTCCTAGCTTGGGTTATAAACTTTTGACTCTAAAGCCACAAGTCGAGACAGATCAAGTGAGGGATTTGACCTTAGAGACAGAAATTGATACCCCATTTTATATCATTCAGTTCAATAAAGCTTATGAGATTGTTTCAATCTTTGATAAAAAAGCGCAAAGAGAAGTGATACCAAATGGGAAAACTAGTAACCAACTCGTTGCTTATGAGGATTTACCTATGGGTTACGATGCTTGGGATATCGATATTTACTACAAAAAGAAGCCGTGGCTAGTAAATCAATTAACGTCTGCTCGCCTAATCGAAGACGGACCGCTTCGGAAGACAGTCGAAATTATCCGCCAATTTGATCGCTCCACCATTAAACAACATCTTTATTTTTATACCCATAGCCCAAGAATTGATTTTGAAACGTGGATTAACTGGCAACAAGAACATGTTTTATTAAAAGTTAATTTCCCAGTAGCAGTTAACAGTCTGAAAGCTACTTTTGATATTCAATTTGGAAACGTTCAACGACCGTTGCATAAAAACACCTCTTGGGATGTGGCTAGATTTGAGGTCTGTGGCCAAAAATGGGTGGATTTATCTGAAGGTAATTATGGGTTAAGTGTTATAACTGATAGTAAATATGGTTACGATGTGGATTATCAAAAAATTGGGTTGACGCTGATTAAATCAGCAACGGACCCAAATCCAGTAGCTGATCAAGGAGAGCATCATTTTACTTATGCCTTATATCCTCACGAAGGTACTTGGAAAGAAGCAGGTACCGTGGCTCAAGCCTTTGATTTAAACGTGCCTGTCTATCAGTCAAGCTGTTTAGTGGATGCAGCTTTTAGCAGTGAACCATGGGTCAGCTGCGATGTGGACAATGTGGTCATTGATACGGTGAAACAAGCTGAAGCTAGAGACGGGCTCATTGTACGCTTATACGAAGATCAAAACAAGACTACCACGGCCGTACTATCATTTAAAGAGCTACCGCAAGTTGCTTATCTTTGTGATTTACTTGAAAATACACTCACCTCTGTTCCGATAAAAGATCATCAGGTACAAGTTCCATTTTCACCGTTTGAAATTCAAACATTAAAGATTCAATTTTAAAGGAGCTAGTCATGGAGATAAAAAAGCTGTTACAACAAATGACGTTAAAAGAGAAAGTAGGTCAATTAAATCAACGACTATATGGTTGGCAAGTTTATGAAAAAACCCCACGTGAAATTAAGTTAACTTCTGAATTTAAACGAGAAGTCGCAAGGTGGGGGAGCATCGGTTTTATTTATGGTGTTTTTCGCTCGGATCCTTGGTCAGGCAAAGATCAAGCAACGGGACTAAGCAAAGAAGAGGCTTGGGAAGTCAGTCAAAAAATTCAACAATACGTACAACAATTTACGCGATTAAAGATCCCGGTTTTTTTATCGGAAGAGTGTCCCCATGGACATCTTGCTCTAGACGCCATCACCACGCCTACTAATATAGCGGTAGGTGCCAGTTGGAACCCAAGCCTTTACGGAAAACTACAAGATTGGGTAGCCGAAGAGCTGCGAGAAAAAGGGGCGCATTTAAGTTTAATTTCTACTTTGGATGTAGCCAGAGATCCGAGATGGGGAAGATGCGAGGAATGCTTTAGTGAAGATCCTTTTTTAACAGGGCAATTTGCGATGGCAGCTGTAGAAGGACTTCAAGGAACGGATTCAGGTCAAATAGCTCCTAACAAAGCTTTAGCAGTCTTAAAACATTTTGCAGCTCAAGGCTCTACGATGGGAGGACACAATGCGGGACCTGTAACTATAGGTGAAAGAGAATTGCGAGAGATTCACTTGTTACCGATGGCATACGCCATTGAGAAAGGTGCCAAGCTGTGCATGGCAGCTTACAACGATCTCGATGGAATTCCTTGTCATGGAAATGCGACTTTATTAAATGAAATACTGAGAAAGGAATTTGGCTTTAAAGGCGCCGTAATCGCAGATGGCTGTGCTTTAGACCGTCTGGTACCTCTTGTTGGCAGTCGGAAAAAAGCGGCAGCTTGGGCATTGAAAAGCGGCGTTGATATTAGTCTTTGGGATGAAGTATTTCCCTGCTTAGAGCAAGCTGTCTTAGACGGATTAGTGGATGAATCTCTTCTAGATCAAAGCGTGGCTCGGGTTTTAAGCTTAAAAGCTGAAATGGGACTATTTGAAAATCCAACCCCGCTCATTAATGGTCGCGATTTAAAAGAAAAAAATGTCTTAAATTTAGCTCTCGCCACAGAGTCCATTGTCTTACTTAAAAACAAAGACCAAATTTTACCGATTGATAAATCTAAAATAAAAAATATAGCTGTTATTGGTCCTAATGCCCACCAGCTTTATAATCAACTGGGAGATTATACGCCATTTAAAGATAAAAACCAAGGAATAACCTTATTAAAAGGTTTAAAAACAGTGTTGGTGAGTCACGAGACCATCATTCACTATGAACAAGGAACGACTATTTCCGAGGAAATTCCCCATGGAATCACCAAAGCGGTAAAAGCAGCTGAACGAGCCGAGATGATTATTGTGGCTCTAGGAGGAGCCAGCACTCGCGATTTTAATACCCAGTTTGGCACTAATGGAGCTGCATTAGCAGGTTCCAGTGAAATGACTTGTGGCGAAAATATAGATTTAGCTAATATTGCCTTGCCTCTTGTTCAACAGAAATTAGTCCAGGCTTTAAGCGCTTTGGGAAAACCTGTGATTGCTGTGTTAATACAAGGAAGGCCTCATAGTTTAAGTGAAATTGAACCGCTAGTAGATGGAATCCTTATGGCTGGCTATCCAGGTGAGCAAGGTGGCTTAGCCATTGCGCAAATTTTAGTTGGAAATGAGTCTCCTAGTGGAAAATTAGCCATGTCCATCCCTAGAAGTAGTAGCCAACTGCCAGTTTATTATAATTATCGTCACGCTGCTTTCAAAGAAGATTATTTGGATCAGAGCGGGAAAGCTCTTTATCCTTTTGGATATGGTCTTTCTTATAGTAACTTCTCCATTAACGATGTGAGGGCTCACATTACGGAAGATATTGTGATAACAGGTACCATAAAAAATACCGGAACTATTAAAGCAGCTGAAGTCATTCAAGTCTATCTTTGTAGAAAGAACGGAAACGTCATTCCTCGCATAAAAGAGCTAAAAGGATTTACAAAGGTTTGGTTAGACCCCGGAGTCGAAAAAGTGTTTACTGTTCGTTTAACAGCCAAAGAAATTGAGCTTAAAGGTAAGAAAGAGAAGACAGAAATAGCTGTTTTAGTGGAAGCGCTGAACTTTCAACAGACGCTTGAATTGACGCTTTCATAATTAAAGCAGCTGTAGCAGGCTTAGCATACTACTCAAAAGGTTTACGGTGACAAGTGATGAGTTTCAATGTTCGCTTCATGATGAGTTAGAATAGCAAGAGGTGCACAAAAGGAGGAATAAAATGAATCCTATACAACAAGAAAGAGCTTTAATGCTGGATATAGGCAGAAAGTATTACTCAAAACCATGGTTGATTAAGCTAATAGATTATATGCATGAACTACATCTCAACACGCTGCAACTTCATTTTTCTGATAATGAAGGTTTTAGAATTGCGTCGGAGCGATACCCAGACATTACGTCCTATGAGCATTTAACTAAGGAAGAAATAAAAGCAGTGATTGAGCATGCTCGTGTTCGTGGAATTGAGATCATTCCAGACTTTGATACACCAGGTCATTTACAGCGAATTTTAACTTTCTTTCCCCAATATCAATTAGATCATTTAGAAGCGGGGAAGCTTGGCAAAGATCCTCGTTCTTTAAACATTGCTGATCCCGAAGCGAGAGCCTTTATTAAATCGATAATAGCCGAGTTTGCTGAATTATTTCAAGCTAGTCAGTATTTTCATATTGGGGCTGATGAGTTTATTAATTTTGATCAAGTGGAGAATTATCCCCAATTAGTGGCTTATGGAAAAAAATATTATGGAAGCGAGGCCACTGGAATTGAAACTTACTTGGACTACACCAATGAAATGATCGCTTACGTTTTAGAGCTCGGCTTTGTTCCTCGAGTTTGGAACGATGGGTTTTATCGTAAAAATCAGTTTCCGCTAGTGGAACTAGATCAGCGAGCTCAAGTGACTTATTGGACCAGGTGGCATCCCAATATGGCTGATGTAAAAACATTTATTGACCGAGGGCATTCATTAATTAATTTTAACGATAACTATTTTTATTATGTGTTAGGTGAAAATGCCTCTTACACTTATCCATGTCCTGATAAAATTAAAAATCAGTGGCATATTGAAAAATTTGCAAATGAACAAATCTTGACTAAAAAACAAATGGAAGCTGTCCTCGGAACCACGTTTTCCATTTGGTCTGATCTTCCTCATACTCAAACAGAAGCAGAAGTGTTTGCAGGGATCAAAGCGCCTTTAAAAGAGATGGCTCATAAATTAATCGCCGACTAAACGGCTACCATCATATTTTACTCATAATTGGGAGGTTAGAAATGGTCAGGCTAAAACCTACAGAAAAACAATTACAATTTCTAGATTGGGAGTTAGGACTTTTTATTCATTTTGGGATTCGCACTTTTTACGAAGGCTATCAAGATTGGGACCATTTAGAGATGGATGCTAGCGCTTTTAATCCAACTCATTTAAATTGTGAACAATGGATTGAAGCGGCTGTGAAAGGAGGGGCTAAGTACGCTATTTTAACCGCGAAGCATCACGATGGTTTTGCTAATTGGCCTACTAAATACAGTGACTATTCTGTGAAAGCGACCCCTTGGAAAAAAGGTAGTGGAGATGTGGTGCGTGAATTTGTGGAGGCTTGTGCTAAGTTTAAAGTGAAAGTTGGACTTTATTATTCGCCTGCAGAATATACATTAGTAAAATCCCAATGGGAAGCAACTGATTACGATAACTATTTTATTAATCAAATTAGTGAGTTATTGACTCAATACGGAGTCATTGAGCTGATTTGGTTTGATGGCTGTGGGTCAGAAAATCATCACTATGATTGGAAACGAATTATTAAAGTCATCCGCCAGTTACAACCAGGAATTCGCATCTTTAATATGGGAGATCCCGATATTCGGTGGATAGGAAATGAACTAGGATTAGCACCTCTCGATAATTGGAATGAAGTGGACAGCGTTTTGTTTTCGATTATGACCCAACAAAAAGCACAGCTAGGGTCTCAGAAGGTCTGGCTGCCGGGTGAATGTGATTGTCGGATGAGAGAAGCTAATTGGTTTTATAGTGAAAATGATGAACATACGGTTAAATCTTTGCCTGAACTATTGGGGCTTTACTATTATTCAGTGGGGCGAGGTGCCAATTTGTTACTCAATATTGGTCCCAATCGCCAAGGCTTATTACCTGACCCAGATGTTTTGCAGCTATTAAAATTAGGCGATGAAATTAACAAACGCTTTTCACAGCCACTGGCTTCTTTAAAAAATTTTCACAGAGAAGGAAACCTTTATAAGTATAGTACCAGTTCAGCTAAATTAGTTAATCACGTCATTATTGCTGAAAATATGGTGGCTGGTCAAAGCATTAGAAAATTTAGTCTTTATAGTCAAGGAATCTGTCTGTATGAAGGAAAAACCGTAGGGCACAAAGTGATCTGTTCTTTTCCTACCTTAAAAATAAATGACTTAATGATGGTGATTGAAGAAAGTGTAGGACCGTATGAAATAAAAGAGCTGCAGCTGTTCTATGTTAAGAGTCAATAACCAAAAAACGAACAGGTCTAAAAATTAGGAGGCGCAACATGAATGAAAAAAACCGTGGCGATATAATGGAACCTGCCACTGAAAAGCTTATGGATGAACAGGTATACCCAGAAACTGAAGCGATAAATCAGAAATTGGCTTGGTTTGAAGATCAAAAACTGGGCGTTATTTTTCATTGGGGGCTGTATGCTCAAGCTGGAATTGTGGAATCGTGGCAGCTTTCAGAAGCCGATGTTTGGGCTCGGGAGCCAGTTCCATGGCGAGATGATGTGAAAGAATTACAAAAAGACTATTGGAACTTAATTGAAGATTTTAACCCCCGGTCTTTTGATGCAAATGTTTGGGCGAAACAGTGTCGAGCAGCTGGCTTTAAGTATATGATCTTTACCACTAAGCATCATGACGGTTTTCATCTGTACGATACGCAAGCCAGCGATTACAAGATTGGTGGGAGTCGCAGCCCATTTAAACGAGATATTTTTAAAGAAGTGGTTGCTGCTTTTCGTCAAGAGGGACTTGGCATTGGTGCTTATTATTCAAAGGCTGATTGGTACTGTCCTTATTATTGGATCGATAATGATGCTGTCAAAAGCCGAAGAGCTAATTATGATCCCACAGTAGACGTAGAACGATGGGAAAAATATGTGGATTACGTTCATGATGAGCTTCAAGAAATTACACAAAATTACGGAAAGTTAGATATTTTATGGTTGGATGCAGGCTGGTGCGGACAAGGAAAAGAAGATTTACGAATGGATGAGCTAGCGGAAAAATTGCGAAAGACGACTCCAGATTTATTAATTGTGGATCGAATGATGGGGGGACGTCATGAAAACTATGTCACACCAGAAAGAAAAATTCCAACAGTAGCTGAAATTCCCGCAAAAACATGGGAAAGTAATATTCCTCTAGCTAGAAACTGGGGTTACGTTCCCGGAGATCGCTATAAATCAAGTCAAGAAATTATTTTAAATGTGATTGATGTGGTGACGAAGGGCGGAAATCTTTTACTAGGAGTGGGACCCACAGCAGAGGGAACCTTTACTGTAGAAAGCCAGCAAATCTTGAAAGACTTAGGTCAATGGATGGCTGATAATGGAGCTGGCATTTATGGAACACGCCCGTTAAAATCATTAACAGCACAACGTCAATGGCAAATGACCCAAAAAGAAAATGTTTATTACGGTTTTTATGTACTGGATAAGAAGGAGCCGAAGACGTTATTTTTAGAGAAAGAACAAGTTGAGGCCAAGGAGATTAAGCAGATTTCTACCTTAGATAAAAAGGAACAAATAGAATTTGATGTTCAAGATCAAGGGTACGTGCTGACCCTTCCCAAGCGCCACTTCCCTTGGCAAATCGTTTCCATTAAAATTGAAGTTTAATTAGGCTAAAACAGAATCGATATTTTAGGTGCAAAAGCAGTGACAGATGCTGTAAAAATTGTTAGTATATATTTATTTGCATATTTTGCTCCCCTGCCTGACTAGAGCTTCCTATGATTAAGTCTCTTGCTAAGGGTGGTGGTAAAACCCGAAAGAAGAAGGTTAAATGAACTCATAAAAAATCGTGAAATCGTAAAACTGACACAGTAAGAAAAACACACATATTGTTAAAAAAGGATAATGATGATAACGATTTTATATCGGGAGAAGGTTAGCTTATCTTGATTAATCCTAATGATTTTGGAGGTGGTACTGTTATTTAAAAGCAAATTGGAGATAAAGAGGTGAAAGGCTTGAAAGCACAAGTAAGTACCATGAAGACAATGGGAACCATGAACAAAGAGGAGAAGTCGCGAAAACGAAAGACTAAATTAAAGAAATTTGTCAATAGTTGGCAACTTTATGCGTTTGTCTCTCTTGCATTTTTAACGATATTTATTTTTAGTTATATCCCCATGTACGGGATTGTCATTGCCTTTAAAGATTTTCGTCCTGCAATGGGAATTTGGGGCAGCCCTTGGGTGGGGTTTGACCACTTCATTCGTTTTTTTGAGTCTCATCATTTTTGGACCTTAATTAAGAATACGCTCGCCATTAATATTTATGCTTTAGTGGTAGGGTTTCCCTTACCGATTATTTTAGCCTTAGCTTTTAATGAGGTAAAAGATAGTTTCTTTAAGAAGTTTACTCAGACCGTTACTTATGCCCCTCACTTTATTTCGGTGGTCGTTTTAAGTGGGATGGTCGTTTCGTTTTTATCTCCCACAACTGGAGTCATCAATCACTTTCTTGAATTTTTAGGGTTTCAACGTATTGCGTTTCTATCGGAGCCTGATTGGTTTAGGAGCATCTATGTCCTTTCAGGCGTTTGGCAGAGTACAGGGTGGGCTTCTATTATTTACTTAGCAGCTTTAGCAGGCGTCGATCCCACGCTTCATGAAGCAGCCATCGTCGATGGAGCCACGAGGTTACAAAGGGTTTGGTACATTAATTTACCTGCTATTATGCCAACGGTCATGATTTTATTAATCATGAATGTAGGGAGCTTGATGGCAATGGGATTTGAAAGAATATTCTTGCTCCAAAATCCTTTGAATTTAGCTACTTCCAATGTAATTGCCACTTATGTTTATGAGATGGGGCTGTTAAATGCCCAATTTAGTTTTGCTGCTGCCATTGGCCTCTTTAATGCCGCCATCAATGCGGTGCTATTAATTATGGTGAACCGAATTTCCAGCAAAGTAAGCGAGGTGAGTTTATGGTAACGAGAAGAAAGAAAAAGCATTCAGTTATTAAAGATACCCTTGCCGATAAAATATTTCTAGTTTGTGTTTATTTGTTTTTATTCATAGCGCTCATCGTGGTTTTATACCCCCTTATTTATATTATTAGCGCTTCTGTTAGCGATCCTTCTTACGTAAATTCTGGTGAAATGGTTTTGTTACCTCGAGGTTTTACTTTAGAGGGATACCGCTTAATCTTTGATAATCAAGATATTTGGCGAGGCTACGCCAATACCATTTATTACACAGCTCTTGGAACCAGCATCAATTTAATCGTGACTATTCCCTGTGCTTATGCTTTATCTCGACCTGAGTTTCACGGTAAAAAATTCTTTACCACTTTCATGTTAATTACGATGTTTGTAAGTGGAGGAATGATTCCTACCTATATTTTAATTATGGATTTAGGCATGTTGGATACGGTTTGGGCTTTAGTTTTGCCTGGAGCTACTTCAGTGTTTAATATTGTGGTCACCCGAACATTTTTCCAGTCTACGATCCCCCGAGAAATGGAAGAAGCCGCAATTGTGGATGGGTGTAGTGACTTTGTCTTATTTATCAAAGTCATCTTACCCCTATCGACTCCGATTATTGCGGTTATGGCACTGTTTTACGGAGTTGGGCACTGGAATAGTTGGTTTAGCGCCATGATTTATTTATCAGATCGCGCTCGCTTCCCATTACAATTAATATTACGAGAAATTTTAATCTTGCAGGATATGTATTCCATGCCAGATGTTCCTATGGACGGGAATATGGCTGAATTTATTCATAGTAAGCAACAGCTATCCCAAGTGATTCAGTACGGTGTGATGATTGTTGCCACCCTACCTGTTATTATTGTCTATCCATTTTTACAAAGATATTTTGTAAAAGGAGTCATGATTGGCTCTTTAAAAGGGTAAGTTTTGCTAATATAACGTAAAGGAGAATTAAAATGAGAACATCAAAAAAGTTTTTATGGGGAATTGGCGTCTTTTCTTTAAGTCTTTCATTATTAGGATGTAACGGAAGTGAGACGGAAGATCAGGATCTATCAGATGTAACCGTTCATAAAGAAGGATTTCCCATCGTCGATGAACCCATTACGATGACGATGATGGCACCAGGTACTGGAATGATGGATTGGGAAGAGATGCCTTTCTTTCAAGAATTAGAAAAAATGACTAATATTAAATTTGAATTTGTGACGCCTCCTATGACTGATTTTGGGACTAATTTAAATTTAGCTTTTGCCAGTCGAGATTTACAAGATGTTATTTTTGCAGCTGGAAGTTCCAATTTAACGCGAGCCATGGAAATTGACTATGGGTCTCAAGGTATTTTAATTCCGTTAGAAGACTTAATTGAAGAATATGCCCCTAATTTAAGCCGAATATTAGAAGAAAATCCAGTGATTCGTCGAAATATTACCTCACCAGATGGTCATATTTATAGTTTACCAGCCATTTCTGAAGGGGGAAATGCTATTTGGGCTTCTGGTCCGCTCTGGTATAACGGATCTTGGCTTGAAACATTAGGTGTCACCCAACTCCCGACCACGACAGATGAATTTTTTGAGTTAATGGTTCGCTTTCGGGATGAAGAACCAGCTGGACCTGGCGTTGAGGTCTATCCAATCAGTGATGGGTCCAAATTACAGTGGATGCGCCCGTGGTTCTTATCAGCTTTTGGTATGACCAGTAGAGGGATTGAAGAAGTGGATGGGGTTGTGAGATACAATGCAACCACAGATAATTATCGAGCTTATTTGGAATACATGCATCAGTTGTGGGAAGAAGACATTTTAGATCCAGAAATTTTTACCCAATCCGATGATCAGAAAAAAGCTAAAGGTGAAAATAATCAATTGGGTGTGTTTCAAGATTGGTATTCATTTTTTACTACAGGAGAAGATGAGGTTGAAGCTCTTAAAAATCCGATGTTTTTCCCTTTGCTTAGTGAATGGTCGTCTGAACGAGTGATCACAGCTAGTCCTAAAATGTCAACAGGTACTTTTGCTATCACGGAGACTAATCCTAATCCAGCAGCAGCTATTCGTTGGGTCGACTATTTTTACTCAGAAGAAGGAAATATCTTTGGGAATCAAGGTCCAGAAGGCTATTTATGGGAATATGTTGCCAATGATTCAGGTGAACAAGTGCGAGTGTTTGTGGAAGGAATCGATCTAACCAACACCGAAGAAGAGCGTGGAAAAATTACACCGTTCTACGGGATTACTACACCAGGGCTTGGCGTCGATGCACCAGCTATCCTTGTGGATCGCAACGATGAGCCAGATACGAGATATTGGGACTTTATATTAGAACAAACCCAGAGCAATATTGAACCTTATGGTAAAGTTCCGTTTCCACCGTTGGCTTTAACCTTTGAAGAATCCAACACAATCAGTATTCCAACAGCGGATATAACGACTTATTTAGACGAAATGGAAGCTCGCTTTATTACAGGTGTAGAGCCGATCAATGATCAGACTTGGAATGAGTTTCTTGAAACTTTAGAACAAATCGGTTCCAATGATCTAGTTGAAACTTATCAACAAGCTTATGATCGTTGGAGTCATATAGAATAAAAACGAAATAAAGAGAATCAGTTAAAAAGATGAGCTAACTCAGATGGGTTAGCTCACCCTTAAAAAAATGTTAGTTCGTTAGAGATATTTTTTATTCTTTAACGCTACTCATGAACTAACAGTAAAACTCGTGATGACTTAGTTAATTTGTTGGCGAGATTATAATTCTAATAACTTTTCCCCGATGCACCAAGTAATAACTTGCCAAATTTCTAATGATGGTTTAAGGAGGGATTTATAATGGGAAGCAGGTCTATGCAAAGTTTATATAAGCTCGGTAGTATTCTTATTTTTGGACTAAAACTCCAAGGTTATTTTTTGTGGCAAGTGTTATTGGGAGGCGTTATTTTCGGAATATTTCCAGCCATACTCAGCTTGTATCGAATCGTTTATAAATGTATTGAAGAAAAAAGCATAACTGAGCTTGATCTAAGAGGTGAGCTAAAAAAGACTTGTAAATCAGAATTTAAAAAAATAAACTTATTAGGTTATTTATTTTTAATGGGGAGTCTTGTTTTAATGGTTAATCTTAATATATCCCAGTATTATATTAGAAATGGTTGGATACATGCTATGTTGTTAATAATAGCCATCTTAGTATCAGGAACTGCTTTGTTTAGCTTCCCGATTTTTGCTAAATATGAGTTATCTTTTAAACAGTATTTACTACAGTCCTTGTTATTTTTTGTTTTAAATATATTTGAGTCCATTGCGATCCTATTAGGTGTCACGATCTGTCTATTTATTTGTCTCTTATTTCCAATTATTGGAGTTTGTTGTAGCGTTCCTTTTGTGCTATTTCCTTATGTTTGGTTTTCAAGATTAGGTGTTCAAAAAGTAGAAGCCACTTTGTGTTCAGAGGAAGTCTAACAATGTTGACCACGCGATTAAAGTCAAGTTTGTTCTCACATTATTTTTTTTATTACGGGATTGTGTTTTTGTTGCCTTTTATTATTTTGGCGACTCTTACTTATCATTTATCCTTAAGTGGGGCTAAAGATCAATTCCGAAATACGATCATGAATGAATTAAATAGTGTGGAAAGGCAATTCAGTGATCAGATTACGAGCTTAAATGAGATCTCCTTAAATATCACGGTAAATGATTCTCTGTCTTCTTTTTTTATGGCTCATCCTCTTTATGGTCGAACTGGGGCGCAAATGTTAAATAGTTATATTGCTAGTCAAGGTAATATAAATGATGTTATATTATATTATTCTTCAGAGATCAGTCAATATTATAGCTCTCAAGGAAGCTTTCAACTAGAGACTTTAATGCGTGTTTATTTTAATGAAGTAGAGGTAGAAAAAAAACATCTAGAAGCATTATTTGAAGTTCATGAGCCGCAACTGGTTTTATTATCAAAAGACGGTGGTACTACTAACCACGTTCAACTTCAATATGTCGTGCCTGTGTATGATGCTCAAGGAGTTCAACAAGGGACAGTGCTCTTTATCTTTAAGTCAGATGAATTAACAAAAATTTTTCCTATCTGGGATGAAGCTGATTTAAAAAGGTTTTATATTATTAATGAAGATAGACACATTCTTTTAAGCAACGATCCCAGTAATGAAAAATTTTTGGAAGGCTCAGGTTTGTTATCCGCCGATTTATTGGAGCACTCTTCATTTAAACACCAGGGAGTTGACTATCGAGTAGAGAGCCTTTATTCTGAAGAGCTGGGGTTGAGTTTTATTAGCATTGTCAATAGTCAAGATTTACTACAATCCATTATTGAAGCGCGAAACTTCGTGTTAACGTTATTGATTAGCTTATTTATCCTAGGACTGTTATTGATTTTTATCGCTAGCTATTTGCAGTATTTACCTATTAAAAAAATGAGTCTCGCCTTATTAACTAAAGAAGAACAAGCTCATATAAAAGCAGAAAATGAGTTAACGTATATTCAGCAACGGATTACCCATATTTTAAATCAAAATGAAATATTAGCCTTGGAAAATAAATCATTACTTTATATTAGTGAAGGTCAAGCCCTACTAGCCTTAATTGAGGATAATCAAGCAGGAGGTGCTCAAGACGTTCACCCATTTATCCAAGAATTGGCCGAAAATGGCTTTGGTTACTATGTGGCCATAGTAAAAAAAGAGCAGTTATCAGCAGCAGCTAAATCTCAGATTCAACAATTTTTTCCTTATAAAAATCACCATTTTCAAGCTTATTTGATTCAAATTCCTCTGCAAAATAAATATGGAATCGTGGTGGTTCATTTAACTCATGAGATCACCCTAAAAGTCTCATTACAACAACTAGAACAAGTATTAAGCTCTTTAAAGGAAAATTTCAACGTTTACTATGGGCAATTATATGAAGATCTGGATAAGATTAAGCACTCTTATATCGAAGCTTTAATCGCTTGTGATGATTTAACTCAAGAGGTAACGGAGCGATTCATTCCTTATCGCGGCGAAGCATTTAAGTATCATTACTTTCTTGAATATCCCGTTGAGATGGAAACGAAGTGGGTGCACAGTATTAATCAAGGCACTGTTGATGTAGCCATTCATAGTATGAAGCAAATTATCAATTTTTTACAAGAGAATAAGTATCATGGTGAAGAAGTAAAAGTTTATAGCTATTATTTAATTAATTTGATTATGAAAACAGCGGGAACTCTCGAATTTCCACGTGAAAAAATTCAATTAAAACAATTGACTGAACATCGCACATTAGAAGATTTAGCTGATAAGTTGCTGCAGTTGACGCGACTGCTTACCCAGTGGGTGCAAGCCAAGCGAGAAGTAACGAGAGATAAATTTCGTGAAGAAATCTTTTACTATATCGGTCAAAATTATCGTTCGCCTGAACTGTCACTGGAATATTTAGCTGAAAAATATGACTATTCCGCTCCTTATTTAAGTAAAGTGATTAAGGAAGAAACCGGCATGACATTTACTAAATATGTGCAAGATTTAAGGTTGAATTACATTAAAGAAAAGCTTGTGGAAACTAATTTGCCCATTAAAGACATTATTAATCAAGGCGGGTACTACGATGTTTCTAATTTTTCGAGAAAGTTTAAAAAACTATTAGGTATTACCCCGGGTCAATATCGAGAGCTTTATCGCAAACAACGATAAAAGTAAGCAAGTCATAAAAAAATAAATGAACGACTAAGGAGAATACGATGAAAATTGAAAAATTTTTACAAGATCGGTTTGGAATGTTTATTCACTGGGGCGCTTACGCTGCAAACGGACGCTCTGAATGGTTAAGATCTCACGATCGATTAAGCATTGCTGATTATCAAAAATATGTGGATGCCTTTAATCCTAAACAAGACTGCATTAGATCTTGGGCAAAAGTAGCAAAAAAAGCAGGGATGAAATATGCCGTGCTTACAGCTAAACATCACGATGGCTTTTGTTTGTTTAACAGCCAGTATACTCAGTACACGACGGTTCAGACGATTGGGCGAGATTTGATTCAAGAATTTGTCGAGGCTTTTCGAGAAGAAGGCATTCAAGTAGGATTTTATTACTCGGTTATTGATTGGCACCACCCCGATTATCCCACTTATCAAGATTTACAACATCCTCTTCGAGATGATGAACAGGAAAAACTGAAAGAGCCCCATCGTCAGCTAGGAAATTATATTCAATATCTGCATCAACAAGTACGAGAATTGCTAACGAATTACGGAAAAATTGATATCTTATGGTTTGATTTTTCTTATCACAATCCTCCAGAGAGTGGACTTCCTAGCATGAAAGGCGAAACTTGGGAAGCTACAAAATTGGTCCAAATGATTCGAGAGCTCCAACCTGAAATTATTATTAATAACCGTTTAGGAGGCGATCTACGTCAGCTAGAACCCGAGTATTATGCCGGAGATTTTACGTCTCCCGAACAGCTGGTCCCTCCTCAAGGGATGCTTAATGAAAAAGGCGAAGTTATTCCTTGGGAAGCTTGTGTGACCATGAACAGCAGCTGGGGTTATTCTCAAAACTGCTTTAGTCATAAAAGCACGAAGACGTTAATTCGCGCTTTAATTGAATGTGTGAGTAAAAACGGGAACTTGTTATTAAATGTCGGTCCAAATGCTAAGGGTGATCTTCCTAAAGAATCGGTTAAGTCTCTGATAGAAATCGGCCAGTGGTTAGAAGATAATGGTGCTAGTATTTACGGATGTCTTGCAGCACCGTTGCCCAAACCTGACTGGGGCCGATATACCATGAAGAAAAACAAGCTTTATGCTCATATATTAGACCGTGGGATTGGACCCATTCCGTTGGTTGGGTTAGAAGGGAAAGTTAAAGCAGCCAAACTTTTAAGCGATGGGGTCATCATGCCTTTAGACCGACCTTGGAACGTTTCTAAATTTCCCCATGATGCTTTCTTACCGTTACCGTGGTTTGATCACTTACCTGATGAAAAGGCCACAGTCATTGAATTAACTTTAACAGCTGAGGAGTAAATTTGATAAAGGTCGTCAAAATTAAGCAGCAAAGTCATGGAATTCATGTTAAACTTAGAAAAAGGAGTTGGGTTAACTTGAGTGAATTAATCGGTTACGTTGGGCTTTCTCATATTGGCACTGTGCGAGAAGCTGATCTGAAATGTTTAACGATTATAAATCTAGCCTTTGGGACCGTTAAAGAAAATGAAATTGATTGGGACGCTGATCAATATGTCAAAGAAATTAGTAGGGCGCAAAAAATTAATCCTGCTCTTAAAATTCTCCTGTCAGTTGGTGGCTGGGGTTGTGGTGGCTTTTCTACTGCTGCCGCCACAGTTGCTGGGCGCAAGGCGTTTGCCAAAAGCGCTAAAGCCATGGTGGAGCGTGGCGGTCTAGATGGAATTGATTTGGATTGGGAATATCCTTGTCTGACAGCAGCTGGCATCGATGCGGCTCCAGAAGACAAAGAAAATTTTACTTTGTTACTGCGAGAAATTCGCCGGGAGTTGGACCTTGTAGCAACAAAGGTTCGACCCATGTTAACCATTGCCGCTGGTGGGGGTGCTTACTACTTAGAAAACACTCGGATGAATGAAGTGCAAGAGCTATTAGACTATGTGCAAATTATGACCTATGATTTAAAGAATGCTTATGTGACGCAAACGGGTCATCATACCAATCTTTATTCTTACGCAGCTGCTGCTTCGGAAGCTAGTGTTGATCACGCCGTTCAGTTATTTTTAGCAGCGGGAGTTCCTCCAGAAAAAATTGTGATTGGAGCTGCTTTTTACTCGAGAATGTGGGAAGGAGTTAACAATCAAAATCAAGGTTATAATCAACCGGCTGCGACTATTGGTAACTTTGGTCCCGACTACGGTGAATTAGTGAAAGATTATGTTAATCAAAATGGTTTTCAGCGGTATTGGGATCAAGAAGCAAAAGCGCCCTATTTATTTAACGGTGCAACTTATATTAGCTATGACGATGAAACGTCGATCCGGTTAAAAATCGATTATCTTTTGGAAAAAGGGCTACGAGGAATTATGTACTGGGAGTATAAGTGCGATACCACTCATACCTTAACCCAAATAATGGCCGAGCAATTGAACAAACGACTAGTTTAAACTAACAGGCGAGGTGAACAAAATGTGGGGAATGATTGCCACATGGCAAATGTCATATGAAGGCGTTAAAAAAGCTAAGGCAATACTAGCAAGTAACAAAGATGCAGGGCATGCCATTGAAGTGGCCATTAAGGAAGTAGAAAATAATCCTAACTATACGTCAGTTGGATACGGTGGACTCCCTAATGAGCAAGGAGTTGTGGAACTAGATGCAGCTTACATGGATGGCGATAATTTTGATATTGGAGCCTTAGCTGGTGTGAGAGAAGTGAAAAATCCAGTATCGGTTGCCAAAGCGTTAAGTCAGCAAACCTTTAATAATTTTTTAGTAGGGATCGGAGCCGAGGAATATGCCGAGAAAGCTGGCTTTGAGAAGCAAAAGCTATTGACTGAGCAAGGAAAACAAACCTATGAAAAAAGAGTAAAAGATATGACAGAGAAAAACTTAAGTCCTTATGACGGCCATGACACCGTGGGAATGGTTTGTTTAGATGCATTGGGAAAAATGGTGACGGCTACGTCTACTTCTGGGTTATTTATGAAAAAAGCGGGGCGAATTGGCGATTCAGCACTATCGGGTTCCGGTTTTTATGTGGATAGTGAAATAGGCGGGGCCACAGCAACCGGTCTGGGAGAAGATTTGATGAAAGGTTGTGTGAGTTATGAAGTTGTCCGTTTAATGGCGGCTGGCTTAACGCCTCAAGAAGCTTGCGAGAAAGCGGTCTCTACCTTTACGGAAAAATTAAAAAAAAGAAAAGGAAAAGCGGGAGCTTTTTCTGTGGTAGCCATGAATAAGGATGGCCAATGGGGCATTGCGACCAATGTGGACTTTTCTTTTGTGGTGGCAACAGAAAAACTAGAGCCCACCATTTATCAAGCTTATCCGGAACCTGATGGCAGCGTGAAGATTGAACTCGTTAAATAGAAAGAAAGGATGGAGAGAAATGAAGCAATTTCCAGAAAATTTTTGGTGGGGAGCTGCCGCTTCCGCCCCGCAAACGGAAGGGGCCAGCGAGACAGGTGGCAAGTCACCCTCCACTTGGGATAAATGGTTTGAGAAGTGTCCGGAGAAATTTGATCAAGGCATTGGGCCCAAGGTCACCTCAAATGTCTATGAGCACTACCGGGAAGATGTAAGGTTAATGCAAGCCATGAAGCTAAACTCTTATCGGACTTCCATCGCTTGGACTCGCTTGTTACCTGATGGCAAAACGTTAAATCTACAAGCAGTGGCTTATTATCGTGACTATTTTCAAACGCTTCTAGATCATGGAATCCAACCGATTATTAATCTCTTTCATTTCGATATGCCGTGGTGGTTAATGGAAAAAGGTGGCTGGGAAACTCGTAAATCAGTAACTGCTTTTGCTTATTATGCGAAAACGGCTTTTGAACAATTTGGTGACTTGGTAAGGCATTGGACGACTTTTAATGAGCCTATCGTCCATGTCGAGTGCGGTTATTTATTTCAATATCACTATCCGGCAGTGGTAGATTTTAAACGAGCCATTCAAGTGGGTTATCATACTATTATGGCACATGTAAAAGCTGTTGCTGCTTTTAGAGAGTTAGGGCTTCCAGGACAAATTGGCATCATTTTAAATCTGTCACCTGCTTATGCTAAAAGTGAGGCACCAGATGATTTAAAAGCTAAAGAACAAGCGGATTTGTTAAACAGCAAAAGTTTCTTAGATCCTGTGGTGTTAGGCGCTTTTCCAGAAAAGCTAGTCCAGCTATTAAAAGAGCATGATCTATTACCAGTAACAAAACCAGAAGATCAAGCTTTAATTAAAGCAAACACTGTCGATTTTTTAGGTTTAAATTATTATCAACCGCGACGAGTTCAAGCTCCGCTCTCGTTAGCAAAACCAGCGAAAATGCCGAAAGACCTGTATCGCCATTACGATTGGCCCGCGAAAAAAATGAACCCTTATCGAGGGTGGGAGATTTATCCAGACGCTTTGTATGATGTGGCTCTAATGATTCGTGATGAGTATGGTAATATTCCTTGGTTTGTTTCTGAGAATGGGATGGGAGTCGCTGAAGAAGAACGCTTTGCTGATGAGGCAGGAATTATTCAAGATGATTATCGCATCCAGTTTATAACGGATCACTTAGAAGCTTTACATCGGGGATTAGCAGCGGGCAGTCATTGTTTTGGCTATCATTTGTGGACGTTTGTTGATTGTTGGTCTTGGTTAAACGGGTATCGGAATCGGTATGGATTTTACCGCGTTGATTTAGAACGTGATCTACAGAGAATCCCGAAAAAAAGTAGCTTTTGGATGCGAGATGTGATTGCGAAAAATGGGTTGTAAACAGAAATGAGGGTGTGACCAATGAGGGTCAAAGCAAAGCAATGTTTATTTTTTGGCGGGGACTATAATCCGGAGCAGTGGGATGAGGCGATTTGGCAAGAAGATATGCGCTTGATGAAGCAAGCTTACGTCAATTATGTCAGCCTTAATATATTTAGCTGGGCTCATTTGCAGCCCAATGAGGAAACTTATGATTTTACGACTTTAGATAAACTCATGGATTTATTACATGAGCATGAAATTTTTGTGGATTTGGCAACGGCAACGGCTTCTCCGCCCCCTTGGCTTTCAGTCAAGTACCCTTCGTCTTTGCCAGTGGGAGAAAGCGGAAAAGTTTATACTCACGGAGGCAGGCAACATTATTGTCCTAACAGCGAGATTTATCGAAAATTAGCGGCTCAGTTAGTGACTCGATTGGCTGAAAGATATGGCAATCATCCCGCTTTAGTGATGTGGCATGTTAACAATGAATACGGGTGTCATATTAGTGAATGTTATTGTAAAAATTGTGTTAAAGGTTTTCGGGCTTGGTTACAACAAAAATATCAAACGATAACGGCTTTAAACGAAGCTTGGTCCACGCAATTTTGGAGTCAAACTTATTATCAGTGGTCAGAAGTTTTGTTACCAGCTAAAACACCAAACGGTTTTGCAAATCCTGGACAAATGCTTGATTACAAACGGTTTATGTCGGATTCTTTATTGGCGTGTTATAAGTTGGAACGGGATATTATCAAGCAATACACGCCAAATATCCCTGTGATGACCAATCTTTTAGGTTTGCATAAAGCCATTGATGGGTTTAAATGGGCCAAGGAGATGGATATTGCCACTTGGGATTCTTATCCAGAGCCACAGGTTAAAATTTCTTACGGTGATATGATGGCTAATGATTTATCTCGCAGCTTAAAAAAGCAACCGTTTTTATTGATGGAGCAAGCGGCTAATCACATTAATTGGCGGGCGTATAACCCGGCTAAAAGACCGGGTCAAATGCGGTTGCACAGTTACCAATCTCTCGCTCACGGAGCTGATGGCATCATGTTTTTCCAGTGGCGGGCGTCTCGAGGTGGAGCTGAAAAATTCCACAGTGGCATGGTGTCCCATGACGGGAGTGAACGCGGCAGAACTTACAAAGAAATTGTGGCTTTAGGTGCAGAGCTACAACAATTAAAAGAACTTCAAGGAACTCATATAGTGTCGCAAGTGGGCGTTATTTTTGACTGGGAAAATTGGTGGGCCTTAGAGTTGGATTCCAAGCCCACAGCTATCTCCTATTTGGATCAAATGGGGCAGTATTATCGCCTTCTTCGAGACAAGCAAATCAGTGTGGATTTTCTCCATCCTGATGAAGATTTTCAAGATTATAAATTGATTATCGCACCGGCGCTATACTTAGTCACGGAAACTTTAACCGCAAAGATTGAAGACTATGTTGCCGCTGGTGGTTATTTTTTAACTAACTTTTTTAGCGGATATGTTAACGAACACGATCAAATCTACTTAGGTGGCTATCCTGGTGCTTTAAAACAGGTTTTGGGCCTCGTCGTGGAAGAATTTGATGCCATGATTCCAGAATGGACGAAACATTTTTCTTATGAAGGTGAGCTTT
>Ga0153980_1000065_pt1 | contig 73854 bp, 72 predicted proteins | sample TSGA064MetaG_FD_104722 | JGI IMG/M metagenome (GOLD analysis project Ga0153980, IMG submission 104722) | Attine ant fungus gardens microbial communities from Georgia, USA - TSGA064 MetaG | ecosystem: Host-associated > Fungi > Mycelium > Unclassified | place: USA: Georgia, Magnolia Springs State... | reverse complement strand
TGGACACAGCAGAAAAACCGTAACCGGAAACAGACCGTAAAAAGCAGAAAAAAATCCGATGGGCCGGATCTCCCGGATCAGAAGATATGGAACGGTAGACAGGCATAAAAACCGCAGCCACAAACCGAGGAGACCGCAGAAAAGCAAGGCAAAAGCGTGTCATCAAAGGTCAGCAGAAATTCGTAGTTTAGTTAGGGTTTGTTTAGGTTTAGTTTAGGTATTGGTTAGGTTTAGTTTAGGGAAAAGCTAAACTAAACCTAACTTTACCCTAACCTAATAGTAGACTATTACTAATTTAATATTGGACTCATCCCTAAAAAATACCAAACCTGGGATCCATATGGGCAAAAGCATCTTTCTTCCGGGGTTTGTTTGCACATTCTTGCCATCCCCTTCGGCTTTTGCCTACTTTTTACCTATCCATTCTACTTTTCCCCTTTTGATTGCCTGTTCTTTGGATAGGTAAACAATAAAGAAACATTAAGGAATGGACAGGGATATTCCTAACAGGGGGCGAATAAGGTATGACCAAAACTCTATTCAAAGATCGCAAGTTGCCCAGCAGAAGCAAAAGAACTTCACTCCTTCTCTGGAATTGGACAAAAATACACCATACATGCGGGCTCACTATCGGAATCGCTGTTTTCGGAAAAGGGAATCGCTGTTTTTCGGAAAAGCAATTGAAAAAAAATACAAATTAAGCCGTACATTAGTAAGGATACTTGATCATTAACATGAATATTTAATACCTGCATCATTTTGAACGCACTTTTCAAAATATATCAAATCGATGCCAAAGAAGCACTGCGCATCCAAGAGTCGAAAAATGAAATACACAAACATGATTTCGAAGAACTGATTGTTGGTGTAAAGGGACAGTTAGAACATTTCATTGATTTTAAAGCGAAAACATATACTGCTCCTTTCGTCAGTTTTGTCGCACAGGGTAAAAATCACCGGGTAACACCTCTCCTGCTGAATCAAGAGATCGACTTTTGGGTTATCCGATTTAAAAGCGAATTCATCCCCGAAACTACCTTCCAGCTCTATGCACATTTTCATGAAAATGCAACATTGACTTTTTTTCAACCCCTTTGTTTTTCCAGGTTGGTTATCCTGTGCCAAATGATTCAACAGGAAACACAACAAACCGTAGTTGACTATGCGGTGATCAAGCAGCTGTTAAGTACTATATTTATTATGATCGAGTCTGAGCGAAAAAAACAATTCCCCGCCACACAGCAGCAATTAAAAAACCAAAGTACAACATTCACCAGTTTTCTATCCATACTGGAAGAGAATTATCGCCGACCGGAAGGCGTAAACTATTACGCTGAAAAACTTTTTATGTCTGCGCGTAATTTAAACCTGATCTGCCAAAGTATATTACAACAAAGTGTGTCGGAAATCATCGAAACAAGAAAACTGATCGAAGCCAAAAATCTGCTGCTAACAACAAATAAGACCATTTCAGAAATAGGCTTTGAATTAGGCTATCAGGAAAAGGCTTATTTCACCAATGTTTTTAAAAAGAAAGCTGGAATGACCCCATCTGAATTTAGAAATGAGATTCAGAAGCTGATTTCCGAATAATACAACAATTTGGCAAAAAAACAATACCTAGTACCGCCCCAGACTGCCTAATTTTGTGCTAATAATTAACGCTATTCGTATCATTCAAATGCGTAGAAAGGATTTTATCAAAATTATGGCAACACTCCCCCTATCAGGCATAGCAAGCCCCGCAAGTTCATTACGTAAATTGTCTACTGACCTTGCTGCTACAGACAAATTTCCGGTTCTCTTTTTAGGACACGGAAGCCCCATGAATGCCATTGAGGACAATGAGTTTGTCCAAGGGTTCAGAAAAATAGGACAGACATTCGAAAAACCGAAAGCAATTTTAGTGATCTCGGCGCACTGGGAGACACGTGGAACATTTGTTACCGCCATGGAGCATCCGGCTACAATCCATGATTTTGGCGGTTTCCCGCAAGCTTTGTTTGACGTACAATACCCTGCTCCCGGAAGCCCCGCGTTAGCTCATGAGGCACAGCGCATCGTCACAAAAACAGAAGTTCATCTCGACGATAAACGGGGACTGGACCACGGCTCCTGGTCTGTTGTCAAACACTTATATCCCAATGCTGATGTTCCTATTATTCAGATGAGTATAGACTATTCTCAACCTGCTTCCTATCACTATGAAATTGCACAACAGCTGGCTGAACTGCGAAAAAAAGGTGTCTTGATTATTGGAAGTGGAAATATGGTCCACAATCTCAGCATGGTTGCCTGGGATAAACTCAATACAACAGGATATGCTTACGAGTGGGCTACCCTTGCCAATGATAAGATGAAAAAGTTTATTCTGGATGGTAATCATCAGGCTTTAATCGATTTCAGGCAGCAGGGGAAAGAGTTTGACCTGGCAATCCCTACGCCGGAGCACTATCTTCCTCTAATCTATAGTCTAGCTTTACAGGAAAAAAATGAAGATTTATTTTTGTTTAATGACAATTCTGTAGCAGGTTCCCTCACTATGACCTCATTAAAAATCGGTTAATAGAAAAAAACATTTCTCCATAAGGTTAACGGATTTCCTACCACGCTGTTTTGATGGCAACAGGGAGATAGCTACATTTGTCTTATAGATAGAATGCATAATCGCTTAATTTAAATCATGGCAACAAAACCTGTTATCGAAATCGAATACTGTCCAAAATGCAATTGGATGTTGCGTGCGGCCTATATGTCCCAAGAGATCCTGAGCTCATTCACCGAAGATATCCACGGGGTCCTGCTTATTCCGAGTGAAATTTCAGGACGCTATACTATACGCATAGACAGCAAAGAAATCTTCGATCGAAAGAGAGCCGGCCGATTTCCGGAAATAAAGGAGCTAAAACAATTGATTCGGGATATTGTTGCTCCTGAAAAATCATTGGGACATTCGGATAAAACTTCCTAGCATTCGTTCAATATAGCATAAATCGGATTTTATAAGCTTCTTCTTCTTAGCACCTTTGTATACACTAAATGGACAATCATGACTATTCAACAAGAAGTAGATTTTCAACGTATCGCTAAGGCCATACATTTCTTACAGGAAAATTTTAGAACTCAACCCACATTAGGGCAGATCGCTTCTCATGTCTACATGAGTGAAGCTCATTTTCAACGGATGTTTACCTCCTGGGCAGGCACAAGCCCAAAGAAGTTCTTGCAATATATCAGTTTAAATCACGCCAAATCACTATTGAAGGAAAACAATATTGCAGAAACCACCTTTCAGCTCGGACTCTCTAGTAGCAGCAGGCTACACGAACTGTTTATCAATATCGAAGGAATGACACCTGCTGAGTACAAGAATGAAGGCGCCAACTTGCTCATTTCTTATCATTATTATGAAACGCTTTTTGGTCCTATCATTATCGCTTCTACCTCAAAGGGCATTTGCCATATTGCATACGAAGAAGATAAAGACTCTGCGCTCAAGACACTCCAAAACCGTTTTCAAAATGCCAAATTTATACAGCAAGGAGACATCATGCACGAGAATGCACTGAAAGCATTAAATCCACAGAATAATGACATTGGTCAGGTGAAATTGCATCTCAAGGGGACGGAATTTCAACTGAAAGTATGGGAAGCATTGTTAAAAATCCCCATGGGCAACTTAAGTACTTACGGTTCAATCGCGTCTCAGATTGGAAACCCCAAGGCTTCACGTGCTGTGGGTACCGCCGTCGGCAGCAATCCGATTGCTTATCTGATCCCCTGCCATCGGGTTATTCAAAACAGTGGAATATTTGGCGGTTATCGTTGGGATCCGATGCGAAAAACAGCGATGATTGGTTGGGAAAGCCTCCACGCAGCGATATGAGAAAACAAAACAGCAAGGATATCATGGAACTCTTCGACAATCTTTTTGATGGAAATAAAAACATATTGCCCTATGACGGGACAGTCAATTACTACGGTAAAATACTAGATCAAACGCAAGCGGATCACTATTTTGACCGGCTAATGGATTCCATCGAATGGGTAAATGATCGCGCTATTATTTTTGGAAATGAAATTATCACCAAACGCAAAGTTGCTTGGTACGGCGAGCAGGCCTTTGAATATAGCTATTCTAATACCACAAAAAGGGCTCTTCCTTGGACAAAAGAACTACTCGAACTAAAAGCACTTGCAGAATTAAAAACCCAAGAAACTTATAATTCTTGTTTATTGAATCTATATCACAATGGTGATGAAGGTATGGCCTGGCATAGTGACGGAGAAAAAGACCTGAAGAAAAATGGCGCAATTGCTTCATTAAGTTTTGGAGCCGAAAGAAAGTTTGCATTCAAGCACAAGACGACAAAAGAAAAGATAGATCTTATTTTGGGAAATGGTAGCCTCTTGGTCATGAAAGATCTCACACAGACTTATTGGTTGCACCGCCTCCCCCCTACAAAAAAGGTATTTATGCCGCGCGTGAATCTGACCTTCAGAACTATTGACAATTTTCAATAAAACAGACAATTGATTCGTCAAGTTGATTATTTTAAAGTTTTCCATCCATATAGTAAAGGATATTCCGCGCTGAAATCATCAGCAACAAAAACATCGACTTTATATTGGGGGCTGACCTAACCGTACAACAATTTCATTATCAGAGCATGTTCAGCTATAAATTTAGCAGGAATTGTGTCAATCTCCATCTTATTACGAGATTGACACAAATAACGTTGTTATTTTACAACTTCCCATTCATTATCTTTGGCGGTGTAGTCCATAAAAACACCACCATCCAACGTAATTTTCTTCACTTTCTTTGAAGATGACCAACTGACTATTACCTGTCTTTCATTGTGTTGCCAAATTACAGGTGTTTGATGTTTTGTTTCCAAAGTGCCGTCTGTATAGGTGATCAACACATCAAAAGGAATCGCAAATCCCCCTGCGTTTGTGATCAACAAGGTGTTTTTATTCCCAGACTGCTTAAAGTTATCCACCTTTAAATCAATATAATTATTGGTAAAATACCAGTTCTTCCAAAACCAATTTAAATTCTGACCAGCTCCGGCATTGATACTATAAAAGAAATCCCATGGTGTTGGATGTTTACCATGCCAAAGATCCATATAATGATGTAGCGCTTTTTTGAACTGCGTATCACCAAGATAATCCCGTAGCGCGATATACGATAAAGCGGCTTTGATATAAGCATTATTTCCATAACCCAGACCATTCAGTTGTGAAGTCATGGTAATCAATGGTTGATCCTCCTCGGTCGATGGATCAAAGATATATCGTTTCACACGCGAATCTTTAAACAGCTCCTTATTTTTTTCGGCGCCAATCTCCGCATTACCGATCCAAAATTCGAGAGCCGTAGCCCAGCCTTCATCCATATACCCATATCGGGTCTCATTGATTCCCATATAAAAAGGGAAATAGGTATGGGCGATCTCATGATCTGCTGTTTGTCGAGCATCAACAAAATTATCGGGCACACTCGAATCATTGATCATCATTGGGTATTCCATATCCGCAAATCCCTGTACTGCTGTCATCGTTGGATAGGGATAGGTCACTCCGGGCCAGTTTTTCGAAAACCATTCAATACAGTATTGCTGCCAGCCAATGTATTGTTCAAAATCGGGTGTACCAGCAACATAGCTGGATTGTATACTGACGCGCTTCGTTCCCAAGTCTACACTGGCCGCGTCCCAAATATAATTGTCACTCACGCTGAAACAAAAGTCAGGAACATAGGTTGCTTTAAACTTCCACTTATTCCATTCTTGTTGTGCAGTTACCCTGCCCTCCTTCATCTCGGAGGCTGTAGCAACATGGATAGGCTCATCACGCTGCTTCGATTGCTCAAAGCGTTCTAAAATAGGCTTCTGTAATACTTCCGCCGCATTCTGAAGCTCTCCAGTGGCCCATACAACAAAATTCTTAGGTACAGCAATTTCAAACTGATAATCATTGAAACCATTATAGAACTCCTGCCTACCGTTATGCTCCAAAACGTCCCAACCATTATAATCATCATAGACAGATACACGAGGATAGGAATAAGCACAATAGAAAGTAGACGCATTGAGCATGCCATCGCGGTCGCTCTCAACCGATAAGGGGTATTCCCAGCTGATCGCTAGGGTCGCCACTGCTCCCGGAAGAATTTTCTGCCCAAAATCACCAAGTTTGACCGTGCCCCAGTCTGCACTATTTACCTCATAAACCTGTCCATTGAGCGTGAATGATTTTATTTTCAACCCCGAGGTCAAATAATTATCCGAGGCATAGTTAGCACGAACGGCATTAGGCTTGTGTACGTTATTCACAAACCGGATAGCCAACTGCTTCAATGTATCGGGGCTGTTGTTGGTATATAAAATTGTCTCATTTCCACGAACAGTCCTCGTCGTCGGATCCAATTGTACCTTTACATCGTATTTTCCAAAGTTTTGCCAGTAATTTTTACCGGGCTCTCCCGTGGTGGTCCGTGTACCTTTTTCAATGGCTTGTTTAATATTTCTGGGTGTATAGAGTTCCTGCGCATGTGCTAAGCTTGTCATCAATAGTAAAGCCAAACCGCAGCGATAGATATTTTGTCTGATCATATCTCCGAATTAAATAATCAAAACTAAGATAAATTTGCGCTTACTTCCAAGTTTAATTATCTGATTCTGTCCTATCGCTAGGAATTGCTCCAGTCGCATTCTTCTTCGGCAGCATCTGAGCAATACAAGCATACAGCTCCACCGCTATTAGCTAACACCAATCAATGCTTTATGGAATTGGCTTTATCCTTTTAGAAAACATTTTAATATTTTTGACGTTTAGATCTAAGATAAACCCGAAGGCATGCAGCAACGTTTACGTCATCACTATTTATTCACTTTCTGTCTTTTCCTATCGTGCTTCCTGCTGGTATCCAATACCCTTGTAGCTCAATCTGAAATAGATTCCACTTCATTCTATAAAAAACAACGCGATTCGATTCTGGCGAGTCAATATGATATCTCCGATTTGATCGGCCGGATTATTCACCCCAAACGTAAAAAGGAACGATCCAGCAAACGTTCGCCGATCACTCTGATGCCAAATATTGCTTATAACCCGACGATTGGTGGACAAATAGGTGTAAAGGCCGTTGCCGGAAAAGTATTGGGCGATCCGAAAACGACAACCATGTCAATCGCCGCAACATCGGCATCCATTACTACAAAAAACATCATGGTTTTCTACATTAGCCACAATATATTTACCCCTAACAATAAACTGAATTTTCAGGGGGCCTTTGCCTTGGTTAAAATGGTGGCTTTGGATGCGGGCCTGGGTATGACGCCACATGGCAAATGGAACAATGAAGAGGAGGAAATACTTGCGAATCCCGAACATACAAAATATGGGGCTAAATACAATGCCTTTACTTTCAACGAGAAGGTTTATAAAAAGGTTGCCGATGGTTTGTTTTTAGGAGCTGGGCTAGCATTCGATCTTCGTCGAAAAATAACGAGTAGTGGTCCAAATGGAAATATTACGCCAAACACCATTTATACGGAAAAACACGGTTTCGCTCCGGATAGCTACAATTCAAACGGGCTGTTGCTGAATATGCAGTATACCACGCGTGATAATCCCAACAGACCTTATAAAGGAATCTATTCAGACATTGGCCTGCGATGGAACACGACCTTACTGGGCAGTAGCAAAAGTGCCGTCCAACTTACGACTGACTTTCGTAAATATTTTAGTTTATCGCAATCCGATCCGGCACATGTACTTGCATTCTGGTATTGGGGTTCCTATAAACTCGGGGGAGTCCTCCCCTACTTCGATCTGCCGGGAACAGGAAGGGATGCCGCGGTAAGAACAGGCCGTGGTTATACCATTGGTTATTTCAAAGGGCTGTCTTTTGCTTATGCCGAAACGGAATACCGCTTTCCAATTCTAAAAAATCGCTTTTTAAGCGGTGCGGCTTTTTTTAATCTTCAAAGTGCAAGTGATGAATTAGGGACAAAACTTTTTGAAAGATGGCAACCGGGAGGAGGCGCGGGATTACGCGTCCTATTTAACAAAGCCACCCGAACAAATCTCTGTTTGGACTACGCCATAGGAAAATATGGATCCCGTGGATTCTTCCTTGGATTGAATGAAGCATTTTAATTTAATGGAAACTGGCTAGACTTCTTTTCTATAAAATCATTAAATTAGCCGATATTGTGACTTCGTCTAAAATCCAATAGACGGAGTTCCCCATTGAAGATAAATACGCATGAATTTACAAACAATTTTTCTCTACTTTTTACTTTTTGGGTTTGCTTCCTGTCAGCAGACAATTCAATCTAATCCTCAAAATATCCCAACAAAAGATAGTGCAGTCAACAATCAAAATCAGCAGGTAGCTGAAAGTCCCATTACAGTGGAACCTCTACTTGATACATCCACCTATGCTAATCCAAGAACCGAAGAGACAGCTAAACAGCAACGACAAGAGCTCGTCAAATTGGCTGATGAGGGGCTCTTTGGAAAATTACATCTAAAACTGCAAGCAGGCCTAGCTGAGAGTCAAAAAAATTATTTCGAGGGTCATACAAATCTTAATATACTCGCTCAAACAAATGGGGATATTTTTGGCAACAAGGAAAATGATTTTGCTTATGTCGTCTATGATAAAGAAAAATATCAAATTGAAATTCTTCTTTTTGACCAGCAGGACAAACGGTTTAAAACATTGTATCGGGATGTACATGTATCCAATTTATTGCAGCAATCCGATTGTTACTACACCAATGGCACGATAGATTATAGCATTGCAGCCGAATTGATCTATCAGGAAGACTATATCCGTTCAAGTCAATCAAATTACTTGATCGATGACAAGGCATTCTCCGTTGATGATATCTCAAAAAATAACAACTTCGATCTGCAACAGGGATGCCTAAGCAAAGATTTTTCGAAAAATACCATGGCTAATACCCTGTGTATACCGACAAGTTCAGTCTATGCGAATTACCAATGCTTAAAATACAATAAGACCAAAGAAGTTTTTGAAATTTACTTTAGCCAAGAATTTGCGGACTAGCCGATCGAACCATTAGCCATGAAAAGAAATTACATACTAGCCGCCCTTTGTCTATGCGGTAAATTATATGCACAAACGACTGACAGCACCAACAATAGGCTTGAACAAGTGGAAATTAAAGCTTATTTTAATAAACAGCCTTTATTAAAACTAACCTCATCCGCGGCTGTGTTAAGTCAGCAACGGCTGCAATCGCAGCAATCGCCCACGTTTGTCTCGGTAATGAATACGGTACCCGGACTACGTATGGAAGAGCGTTCCCCTGGGAGCTACCGACTGGCGCTGCGTGGCAGTATGCTGCGTTCTCCATTCGGTGTACGTAATGTAAAGATCTATCTGGATGACTTTCCGCTCACGGATGCAGGTGGAAACACTTACCTAAACTTGATCGACCCTTACACGATAGACCAGATCAATGTGTTGAAAGGTCCTGATGGTTCCATTTATGGTGCAAATGCCGGTGGTGTAATTTCACTCTATAGCAAAGGTTATAATACCTTGACCGAGCCCGAAGTCAACCTACAGCTAACAGGAGGTTCGTATGGGTTATTTCAACAGCAGCTCAATGCCATACTGCCCTTAAACCAGACACAACAGTTGGCCATCAATCAAAGTTGGACGCGTAGTGACGGGTATCGACAGCATTCAGCTCTGAATAAGAAGAACATTCAGCTAAACTACAATTGGCAATATGCCAAACATTCTGAACTAAAATTTACTGGATTCTACACTGACCTGGGCTATCAGACTCCCGGTGGCCTGACTGCCGCACAAATGGATGACGACCGACGGCAGTCCCGTCCCAAGGCCGGTCCCAACCCGGGTGCTGCAGAACAAAAAGCAGCAATTTACGATAAAACATTTTTCGGGGGTCTGAGTAACCAAACGAATATCAGTTCTAAATTAACCCTGTTTGCCAATGTATTCGGTTCATCCAACCAAATTAAAAATCCTTTTATCACAAATTATGAAAAAAGGGATGAGAAGAATCTGGGTACACGACTATATCTATCCTATGTCGACCGGGTCAGCAAAAACGTAAAATATGAACTGCAATTTGGTTTAGAAGCCCAAAAAGGATGGTACGATATTGACAATTACGATAATAATCAGGGCAATATCGGTAATCCCCAAGCGAAAGATAAATTGGAAAACAGCCAGCAATCTTTTTTTGCCCGCACCCAGTTGGCTTGGCTGGAACGCCTTCAGGTCGAATTATCCGTCGGACTCAATGAGAATAAAATTGCTTATCAACAGCGCTATCCTGTAGCCCAGGCGGATAAAGCGCACATCAATTTTGGGAATACCTGGATGCCACGCGCAGCAGTCTCCTACCTAGCCACAGCCACGCTCGCCCTTCGGGCCTCAATCTCAAAAGGATTTTCTGCGCCAACAATTGCAGAAGTACGCTCATCTGACAATGTAATTAATAACAACCTCAAGCCGGAGACCGGTACCAACCATGAATTTGGCGTTCGATGGCATTTATGGAATCGTCGAATTATTTTTGATGCCTCAGCATACAGTTATCAAATGAATGATGCTATTATTCGACAAGTACGTGAAACGGGCGCAGAATATTTTCAGAATGCAGGAAAGATAGACCAAAAGGGAATTGAAGCCGCTATATTGACTTACTTGATGACCCCAAAGTCTTCGGGACTTATCCGTAGTTTACAGGTCGGAAGCAATTTTTCGTTAAATAATTATGCTTTCAAAAACTATAAGGTGGGAGAGAAAGATTATAGTGGCAACAAACTAACAGCGGTACCGAAAACAGTTTGGGTCAATACCTTAAATGCTCTTTTCCCCTATCAAATTCGATTGGATCTTCTTTCGAATTTAACCGCTGCAATACCCTTGGATGATGCCAATACAGTCTATGCTAAGCGATATCATCTTTTACAGGGAAAAATATCCTGGAGTAAAGCGATAGGTCAAAGATATCAACTCAATTTTTTTGTTGGTGCCGACAATTTGCTAAACCAAAAATATAGTCTCGGCAATGATATCAATGCTTTTGGTGGGCGGTATTTCAATCCTGCGCCATTGCGAAATTATTATGGTGGCATGAGTTTTCATTTTTAACATCGTGTTATATGGAGTTCCATCAATATACATTGACAACAATAAATTTCGGTACAGTAGGCCGTTATTCTTATTTTCCCTGGATGGATACCGCCTTGGCGAATATCCAAATCAGTGTCGTAGAGATGGAATTCAACCAGGCGACTTTTCAAGTTTTTGAAAATTACACAAATTTCCAGGTGATGCTTGTTCATAGATCACCTGTAACTTCGCTTTTCTGCAATTGTACGGAGCCAGGTTTCTGTAATCACCAGAAAGCGACATTGACAAGGCTATTCGGACAAGAAAACTGGTTGTGTTTTTTTGACTTTAACCGGTATCGCAATCTTTTAAAAAAGATTGCGGTACAATATGGTTTGGAACATGAACCTTTGTTAGAAAACTATTTTTCGGCACATGTTATAGATGCAGAGCTGCAATTTGTTCTCAAAGATAAACACCTTACATCCCTAGACGATTTTGATCTCCTGGAGCCACAAACAAGCCCCTCTAAAATTCACAGTGAACAACTGCATAGCTTCATTGTACTGACACGTAATCGCTATTATAAACAATTACAGATCCTGCTATGTCAGGCACCCTTATCGAAATCGGGTATGCCGAAAAACCCCATTTCTACAGTGGAGACCCAATCACGTATCTGGCAAACGGACACCATTGACGAAACCCAGTTTTTTGCGGCGCTCAGCCAATTAGCTCAACCATTACAACAGACAGATACGCCCGCTGGCCGAAGTCTACGGGCCATTGCTAAAAATCCTTTGGGACTGGATTTTTTCCTTCATGATTATGAAAAAGCAGAAAATATAACAGCCACTTCCTTATCTCCGATTCAAATCGCTCTGAATAAAGGCGAAATCAAATTGCTGATCGAACAGAGCGGTTTCTTCTATTGCATTAGAGGAGAATTATCCATTCACGGAATCACTTACGAGCTACAGGATCTAACTATTCTTTTTGATCACTTTATCGCCTTAAAAAAACACCTTTATCTCGTTGAGAATAAGCTTCATCTCAAACTGATTCGTTTATTTGGAAACAAAGGAAATGAGTTGCGCATACACCGCAACAAATTTAAAGAGTTTAACGAATTATTTCTGGCTCCTCTGGCCAATTCGGTAGCGTTAAATTTTAAGGATGTCCCCAAGGCGAATAAACCGCAACTGAAGGAAAACCTCTACTATCAGGATATGCAAGCACTTATTTTCCTGGAAGAATCGGAAGATTTTGTAAACATCATTCCTGTCATGCGTTACGGTGATGTTGAGGTTCCTATCCTAAGTAAAAGAAACATATTTGGAACCGATGCGAAAGGATCCCAATTTTTGGTGGAACGAAAAAAAGAGGCTGAAACAAAAGTCATCTCACTGCTTCTCAAGCAGCATACTTATTTTCAGGAGCAATTGGATGATGATAGTTTTCAACACCTTTATTTACACCGTAAATATTTTCTCGATAAAGACTGGTTTTTGAATGCATTTGAAGAGTGGCATCAGCACGGAATTCAAATCATTGGATTCAATACCATACGGGGCAACAAATTGAGTAGGTTCAAAGGCAAAATACAGATAGAGGTATTAAGTGGACAAAATTGGTTTAATGCAAATATCCAGGTCAAATTTGGCCCCAAAAGTGTCTCGCTTAAGAAGCTGGAAAAAGCGGTTCGCAATCGTTCTCAATTTATTACTCTAGACGATGGCACACTTGGTGTCCTACCTCAGGAATGGCTGGAAAAATTTGAGGCCTATTTTAACGCCGCGGAAATCATAGAAGACGAACTTATTCAGATTCCCAAATATAAGTTTAATGAAATCGACCAGCTCTTTTCCAACGAGGATATCGATCATGACGTATCCGTCGAGATCGACTATTTAAGAAATCAGCTCTCGACACTATCAACCTACCCGCCAGTGGAATTACCGGACATTTTTGTCGGCAATTTACGTCACTATCAGCAGCAAGGGTTACAATGGCTCAACTTCTTGGACAAATTAAATTTTGGTGCCTGCCTGGCAGATGATATGGGGCTGGGAAAAACAGTTCAAATCCTTGCCTTTCTGGCCACTCAAAAAGAAAAAGGCATTACCACGCCAACATTGCTGGTTCTGCCTACGACGCTGATTTTTAATTGGAAGCGCGAAATTGAGCAATTCTTGCCCTCTTTTAATACACTGGTCCTAGAGGGTCCAAACCGACGCGACATAAGCGACCAGTTTGAAGAACTCGATATCGTACTTATTTCTTACCACAATCTACTGACCGACATCAATAGGTTAAAGAAGCTGACCTTCAATTATGTTATACTCGATGAGTCTCAACACATAAAAAATCCGGATTCACAGCGGTACAAAGCGGTAAATTTACTGCGCTCACGAAATCGTATCATACTAACAGGAACACCTATTGAGAATAATACCATGGATTTGTTTGCGCAGCTTTCTTTCGCCATTCCGGGTTTATTGGGGAATAAAAAATACTTTAAGGACGTCTATACGACACCAATTGATGCTTTTCATGATCGCAAAAGAAAGAAGATGCTAAAGGAAAAAATAAAACCCTTTATCCTTCGAAGAACAAAACGGGATGTATTGGATGATCTTCCTGCAAAAAATGAATTGGTACTCTATTGCGAAATGAAAACCGCACAACGACGGATATATGATCTCTATGAAAAAGAATTTCGGGAGTTTATCTCTGCTAAAGATGGGGATGAAATCAAGAAAAGTCCGATGCATGTTCTGAAAGGTCTGACCAAATTACGACAGATTTGCAATTCCAGTAAATTGCTCCAGAGCGAAGATTTAACTTCTGCCGAAGATTCAGCAAAGATTGAAATGCTGATCGAGCAAATCCAGCATAAAAAAGATCAGCACAAAATCATCGTGTTCTCCCAGTTTGTCAGCATGTTACACCTGATTAAAGAAGCGTTGGATAAAAATGGGATACCATCGCTGACCCTCACCGGTCAGTCGCGAAACCGGGGACAGCTTGTCGATGATTTCCAATCGAATGAAGATAGCCGGGTTTTTCTCATTAGCCTGAAGGCCGGAGGAACAGGACTTAATCTCACTGCCGCAGATGTGGTCTATCTCGTCGATCCCTGGTGGAATCCGGCTGTGGAACAACAGGCGATTGATCGGATCTACCGTATCGGCCAACAAAAAAATGTCACCGCGGTCCGCCTGATCAGTCCAAATACGGTTGAAGATAAAATTCAGGCACTTCAGCAGCATAAAAAGGAAATCAGCAGCACTATCCTTGAAGATGGGGGAAGCTTAGACGCTTTTTACCTTGATAAGGATTATTTACTCAAGATTTTACGCTAGGGATCATTTCTTGACTATATACAAAACAAAAGCTGCACCCATGGATGCAGCTTTTGTTTTGTATATAATGCGTTTTCGTTATTATTTTTTATCAGAAATATAGGTTTTATTACCATTTCCATTGATGTAATATTTACCTCCTTTTGGACCTACATATACGATATGTCCATTATACTTTTCACTTGTGGCTTTGTCAGCTGTTGTAACGGCATCTTTTTTGACGGCAGCGGCCTGTTTCTGAGTCTTTGTTGCTTCTTTCTTGACGGCTTTTTCTTTTGTCTCTACCTGAGCGGCCTTGGTTTCAGCGGCTTTTTTAGTTTGCGTAGATTTTTCCTTAGCCATTGCGTCTTTCTTCTCCATCGTCTTAGCTGGAGCAGCTTTCGCTTTCGTTTCGGTCTCGTTCGCCTTTGTCTTTACTTGTTTTGCTTTTTGTTCTGTCTTTTTGGCTTCTTTCTCCATTTTTTTAGGAGCTGTTTGCGCATAGGATTGTCCCAATCCAAATGTAGCGATCAGAGCTAATGCAGCTGTGATTTTTTTGAAACGATTTAATGTTTTCATAACGCAATTGTTATTTAAATAATTGTAAGTGAAAGTACAATACAAATGCCAAATTTTCCTTACAATATTTTTTTTAACAGACTTTTAACTTAGCAATCCAATTATTTGACAATTTGCTTTCTATATTTCGAGTCAATTATATATTTTACCCCCTTAGCATCGACAAAAACAGGCTTCCCGTCATACCGTTCGTCAGTCTGCTTATCCAATGCAACGCGATATAATGCCCCAGAACGCGAAGAAGAATACTTGATATTTCCTTGATGTCTACTACGCGCAACAGTCCCATGAGAAAGATCAACAGACTCCACATCAACTTTATCCATCGTTTCCTCCTTGGCGATAGCTTTCTTACCTTTATCACCCGTTAGTTCTAAATTAACGACATTAGACTGTATGTTTAAAGGGAAAAAAGGATCTATCCAGCGATTTACAATAGGGAAATTGTCCTCCCAATTATTAAAGGAAGTAAGCTGCTGACCATCTACTCTACTTGCAAATACAAAAATTGGCAGTAAAAATAAGCAGCGTCTAAAGAATATCAATTCAACTCTCAGCATATCTTTTTTACTTGTGCCTAAATCACTTCCAAATAAAATGCCATACACCTGTTCACGTCATATCTTTAACATATTTTTAACGATCGCCCCATATTAGTTTGATATTTAACTGTTTTATATTTAACTTTGTTGCATGGAAAATGAATTGCCCAATCCGGTAAAACCGTTAGTGGATAGTATCATCGCTTTAAGAACCAGCTTAAAACAATATTATATCCAAAAAATCAAGGAGCAACAATTGGATATCACCTATGAGATGTTGCAGGTATTGGCGGCTCTTTGGAAAAAGGAACGGATGAATCAACAGGATATCGCTGTTGCAATTCAAAAAAACAAAGCGAGTGTGACTCCACTGATAGACAACCTCTGCAAACGAGACCTAGTTAAACGTGTGAGTGACCCCAATGACCGTCGGAACAACCTGATTGAGCTCACCTTAAAAGGGGACGCCTATAGGGAATTATTGAATCCTGTACAGCAAGATCTTTATCATGCAATCCTAAAAGAAATCACGGAGCAAAAGGTATCGGAGATCACGGAATTTTTAGAAAAATTGACTGTTATTATTGATAAGCAGTAAAAAACAAACATAACGTACGAGATACTTTTCCGTACGAGACGAATAGTAAAAACGAGCCATGAATAGTTCAACATTAAGTGAAAAAGAAGTTAAACGAAGAAGAAGAATATGGACAATCAATAGTGTATCGGCCTTAGTCATTGTCACAACGATTGTATGGGGGATTATGATTTTCTTTCACATCAATGAATCTGTTTATACAGATGACGCCCAAGTAGATGCCCATATCACACCGATCAATTCAAGAATCAGTGGCTATATTAAGGATATACGTTTTGATGAACACCAAAAAGTACACAAAGGCGACACACTTGTGATCATAGACGACTCAGAGTATCGCATCTTGCTACAGAATGCAAAAGCCAGCTTAGCCGATGCAAAAGCCAACAAGACCATAACACAGTCCGGAATCGCCATTGCAAATACTGGTACGGTTATCGCCAATGCCAATATTGAGGAAATGAAGGCCAGGCTGGACAATATGGAAGCCAATTACAACAGGTACGCGAGTCTGGTAAAAGACGAAGCAGTGACCCGCTACCAATTTGACCAGGTAAAATCGGAGTATGAAGCCATGTCAGCCAAATACAAAGCATTGCTTGCACAGCAACAAACGTCCAAACTCAGCAGCCATGAGTCCGTACAAAAAATATCCGTTAACGATGCTTCATTGCTTAAGGCCGAATCTGCGATAGACTTAGCCAAACTGAATTTATCATATACCGTAATAACCGCTCCTTATGATGGGGTATTGGGCAGACGGAATATCGAAGAGGGACAACTGGTACAAAATGGTACACCGCTGGTCAATATCATCCGTGATGAACAGAAATGGGTAACGGCAAACTACACCGAAAGCCAAATGAAAAACATCACAATAGATAAAAAAGTCAACATAGAAATTGATGCTTTGCCGGGAAAAACCTTTGAAGGTAAAGTAGTCGCAATATCTGAGGCGACTGGATCCAAGTATTCGGCTGTTCCTGTCGACAACGCCACGGGAAACTTTGTAAAAGTACAGCAACGGATACCCGTCCGTATCAATATCACGGCATCCAACTCCAGACGGGATATGGATCTTCTCCGCGTGGGCATGAATGCTATCATACGTGTAAAGTAATTCAATCATGAAAGATCGTATTTTCAGAGATTGGCTGAGCCCAGCATGGGAACTATTCTTTTTGTTCTTGCTCAACATTATATTTTCCTTCAATAACGGAATTCCATCGTCGGTCAATACTTATGTGATGAACGGTTACGCGGGCATAAGCGCCGATCTCAATATGGCAACATATTGTTATTATGCAGGCATGGTCTGTGCAATTCCCTTAGTGTTTCGATTGATTAAGCTCTTCCCAAAAAAAACGATATTGATTGTTTCTACTATCATCATCCTTTTTTCAAATGCAATTTTGGAACATGCAAGCAATGGCATCAATATCTGTATGGCTACGTTTTTTATTGGAAGTGCCAAAATTATCGTCACCATGGCCATTATCGGGGAAATGATTCCTTTTTTAATGCCGCGTGGAGAACGTTACCAGCTTTATGCGGTTTACTACCCGATGACAATGGTCATCCCGGCAATAGCAAATTATATAGCCACCATTTTTGCGGCAACATTCTACTGGGAGACTGTATTCCTGTTCCAGAATATATTATTAGCAATCGGTTTGTTGCTATGCATTATTTTCATGAAATCGTCCACCTTTAAAAAAGTACCTCTTTATCAGTATGACTGGTTTGGGAGCATATTGTTTTGCATTTCCCTGCTCAATTTAGCCTATTTTAGTACTTATGGATTAACACAAAACTGGTTTCATTCCAAATTGATTATACTGACGGGAACAGCAGCAATTTTATTCCTTGTTCTCTTTGTAAATAGAAGTGATATCATCCGAAAGTCGCTGATGAACTTTGACGCTTTTTCAACGCGAACTTTACCCATATCCGTCGGAACGATCTTTGTATTCGGAATCTTCTATAGTTCCACATCCTTATATACCTCCCTATTGGGAATTACATTCGGTACAAACCCTTTGGAAATCGCTAAGGTAAACACCTACGTCATTCCCGGATATCTTATCGGTGCACTGATTTCGTATGCATACTTTAAGTTTACCAAAAAATGTAAATTCATCTTAGCTTTTTCCGCCATTTGCTATGCATTATCATCCTTTTTCTTTGCACAGATTGCCGGCCTACAGATACATACCTGCCTATTTTACCTGCCTATGATTTTAAGAGGGATCGCTGTCATAACATCGTATATTGGCATAGGTGTATATATGGCGGGTAATATTCCAAACAAATATTACCTATCTGGATTGGTTTTTCTGATCCTGACCCGTTCCTTCTTGGTACCCGTTGTGTGGACCAATACGATTGCCAATTGGTATTACCAACAACAGGTCATCAAGACAAGCCATCTGGCTAACATCATAGATAACACGAATAGCCTGGTTTTACAATCAGCCAATATTGGCAAATCAGTACAGATACAAGCCTCTTTGCTCGCCATTCGGGACAGTTATAACGGATTGTTTATTGTAGGACTGATCCTCGTATTCCTCATTTTGGTGTTTCCCTATCATTCTTCCCCAACCAGACGCATTTTCAACTGGAAAAGAAAAAATACAACAAAAGAAGCCCTACAGATTCCGGTCGCTTAATCTCAACTGATATAAATCTCTGTAATATATCGAAACACGATACGTTGAGAGATCGCATATTTTTCAAACAACGCGCGAAGGTCATCGTATAAATTTTTATTCTCCGGCGCCTCTTTAGGAAAATAAGAGGATGATCTTACCCTTCCCAAAAAGGATTTCAGGTCAAATACTTGTTGGTTGGGCAAGGATACCTTCGTCATTGGTCTATCGGCAAAAAAATTACGGAGGTCCTCATCGGTTATATTTTTATGACTGACAGATTGATAGCTGGGAATATGATTGCGTAAAAACTGCTCGTATTCCTGCTGGAAAGCATCTTCTGGATCACGTTGATTCCAGACCAGTACAATATGACCGGTTTTGGTAAGAATACGATTAAATTCTTTGGAACAGGCGCTCCGATTGAACCAATGAAAAGATTGTCCGGCGAAAATTAAATCTACACAACCGGACTCGATCGCCGTATCCTCAGCCGTGGCGTTCAATGCAATTAAGTTCCGGTATGTTTTAAAATGGTGCACCAAAGATTCACGCATCTCCCGGTTGGGTTCCACAGCGAAGACATCATTTCCATTTTCTAAAAATAATTGAGTGGATAAGCCGGTACCGCTGCCGATATCTGCCACCAGCCAGCTTTTATTCAGACCTATCTTTTCTTGAAGAATCTGAATAATTTCTTTAGGATAATTGGGTCTGAATTTTTCATAATCCACAACCCTGTCGGTGAATCGCTCAATACTATTTTTGCTCATATCAGATTTGCTATAGCTAATCGATTATATCTTCATCTCTGAAGCTATAATATCCATTGTCTGTAAAGATCAGGTGATCGTTTACCCTAATATCCATAATTTTTGATGCTTCGACAATTTTTTGCGTCAGAATTCTGTCAGCATTACTAGGCTGCAAAGTCCCTGAAGGATGGTTGTGAATCAGCACGATAGCATGCGCTTTTATTGCGAGGGCATTTCTCAGAATAATTCGGACATCGACTGGTGTAAAATCATTTCCACCACGGCCTATAAGCTGTTGATCCAACAATTTGCATCCCGTGTTCAGATAAAGTGTCCAAAATTCCTCATGAGGTAAATCCTGTAGAATTGGTTTCATAAAATCATACACACGCTTGCTGCTATTCAAAATCTTCTTTTCTTCTGCCGGAGATTCTTTCTTGCGCCGCGCCAGCTCCAAGGCTGCAATAATCGATATGGCCTTGGCCTCACCAATGCCTTTATATCGACTCAATTCATTGACTTCCATCTTGGAAAGTGTATCCAGGCTATTGTTGGCATCTGCTAAAATACGCCGGCAAAGTCCTACGGCACTTTCGTCCATTGAACCAGATCCGATCAGAATCGCCAATAGCTCAGCATCGGAAAGGGCCCTTCGTCCCTGATTCAATAATTTCTCGCGGGGACGGTCCGCCTCGGACCATTCCCTGATAACTAATTTATGCAGATTTGACATTGTTTAAACTATAACCGGCTAGCTAACATAAATATATAAAATATTTCGCAGTATTTATCAGGTCATATTGCTACAAATAACGTGATTTTAAAAAAATGGAGATTGGGATTTACTTCGCATTTCACTCTGAAACATTATCTTTGTATTTCATAAAAATTTTTGAACATGAGTAAAGCGATTATTAAAACAGAAAAAGGCGACATGACTGTGCAATTCTACACAGCTGATGCTCCAAATACAGTAGCAAATTTTATTAAACTTGCTAAATCAGGTTATTACGACGGATTGGCTTTCCACCGTGTTATTCCTGATTTTGTTATTCAAGGTGGTTGCCCAAATTCACGTGAAGGCGCAGCAGGTATCCCTGGAACAGGTGGTCCCGGTTATAAAATCGATTGTGAATTAACTGGTGAAAACCAATACCATGATAGGGGCGTATTGTCAATGGCTCACGCTGGTCGCAATACAGGAGGTTCTCAATTTTTCATTTGCCACAGCCGCAATAATACAGCTCACTTAGACCGTAACCATACCTGTTTCGGAAAGGTAATCGAGAATGTTGATGTGGTAGACGATATCAGACAAGGAGACCGTATTTTATCAATTGAAGTAATCGAAGATTAATTCTTGGAGATTTTAAAAAATTTAAGATGAATTTAAGAGCATTAGTATCTGTAACTGGTAAACCAGGATTGTTCAAATTGGTTGGACAAAACAAAGGTGGTTTTATTTTAGAAACCCTTGATCAAGCAAAAATTAAGACCGTGGTAAGTTTATCTTCGACAAAAATGGCAACATTGGAGGATATCACCATTTATGGTGACGAAGAGGAGATCCGTCTATTGGATATATTCGAAACCATTAAAGAAAAAGGTTTAACATTACCTGACACGAAATCAGATGGTGCTACATTGCGGGATTTCTTCCGTGAAGTTGCTCCTGGCCATGATGAATCCCGTGTATATACATCAGATATCAAGAAGGTAATCACTTGGTACAACATTATCAAGGAATTTCCTTTATTTGAAGAAGAAGCACCAGCTCCTTTGGTATAATCCGGATAGCTGGATAAAAAAAGCCCCGGAAACGAGTTTCGGGGCTTTTTTAGTTTTTCGCAATAATCTTTTACGATGCTATGCAAATACTTTGACTAGTGACCTTTTGGTTCCACGTCCACACGTTTGATATCTGCACCTAGTTTGCGTAAGCGTTCCTCGATATCTTGATATCCACGCTCAATCTGTTCGATATTGTGGATTACGGATTTTCCTTTTGCAGATAAAGCGGCAATCAATAAGGATACCCCCGCACGAATATCAGGAGATGTCATTTCGATACCTCTCAAAGAATGGGATTTATTCATTCCGATTACTGTCGCGCGGTGCGGATCACACAAAATAATCTGTGCGCCCATATCTATTAATTTGTCGACGAAGAACAATCTGCTTTCAAACATCTTTTGGTGAATTAATACATTCCCTTTCGCCTGCGTGGCGACCACAAGAATAATGCTCAGGAGATCCGGTGTAAATCCGGGCCATGGTGCATCCGAGATGGTCAGAATGGAACCATCTATAAAAGTATCAATTTCGTAAGAATCCTGTGCCGGAATAAAGATATCATCCCCTCTCAATTCAAATTGTATTCCCAAACGTGAGAACACAGATGGTATCACACCCAATTCCTGAAAACAAACATCTTTAATGGTGATTTCAGATCCCGTCATTGCGGCCAAACCGATAAAGGAGCCGATCTCAATCATATCAGGCAACATCCGGTGTGATGTTCCACCGAGGCGTTCTACCCCCTCAATGGTTAATAAATTAGATCCAATACCCGATATCTTAGCGCCCATACGATTTAACATTTTGCATAACTGCTGCAAATAAGGCTCACAGGCCGCATTGTAAATCGTTGTTGTTCCTTTGGCCAATACGGCAGCCATAACTATATTTGCGGTACCGGTTACGGACGCTTCGTCCAATAAAATATAATTACCTTTTAGTTCGGTAGCATCTACATTAAAGAAGTGTGTGGATGCGTCGTAGACAAATTTGGCTCCTAGTTTTTCAAAACCCAGAAAGTGTGTATCGAGACGTCTACGCCCGATTTTATCACCTCCCGGTTTTGGAATGGCAGCTTTGCCAAAGCGAGCCAATAATGGTCCTACAATCATAATCGAACCACGTAAGCCCCCACCCTTCTCCTTAAACTCAGGCGATTGGAAATAATCTATATTAATGTCTTTCGCTTCAAAAACGTAAGTATCCTTATCTATACGATCAATTTTAACACCCAATGCGGCCAACAGATCGATTAACTTATTGACATCTTTAATATCTGGAATATTACTGATGGTCATAGGTTCTTCAGTCAGTAAAACTGCTGACAGTATCTGTAAAGCTTCGTTTTTTGCTCCCTGTGGAATAATTTCTCCCTTTAACGGTTTTCCACCGATTATTTCAAATGCATTCATTTATATAACTGATATCTTCTTATTACAACAAAACCCGGTGTATAATTTAGTTTTCTGATGTCGCTAAATGACAGTTCGGGCTCCTTAAAATCAATAAAATTGTATTGAAAAAAGTTTATGGAATTTTCCAATGCTCAGATTTAGATCAGTCAGCTCCCATTGGCAGGAACTGATAAACAAATCTATTCCATAAATAAAGAAGGCAATTGTAAAGAAATATATGAATCACTTCGCAATTGCCTGCTTCTTATAAATTAAAAACTTAAAGAACTAGCCTCTTTTATTATTATTGTAATTATTCTGAGGTTTTCTATTTCTATTGTTGTTGTTATTGTTATTGCTGCCACCAAAATTGTTCCGCTTCATGTTGTTATTGTTATTTGACATACGAGGCTTGCCACTACCACCGCCCCCTTTCGACTGATAACCTGAAGAGTTGTTATTATTGCTGTTGCTATTATTGTTATTTCCGCTTGAATTGCCTGTTGTAGGACCTTTGACACGGTTTCCTGGAGGCGGAGTTTTAAAATCAAGTTTAGTCAATACCGTACCTTCGGGTAAAGTCAATTGGTAACCAGACAATTCCTTCAAATCCTGGATAATCAATTCATCGGATACGGAATCTTTGTTCCAGGTGACATAGGCCATTTTCATAAAATTGGCGATACCAATAACCATCTGCTCGCGTTTAGGCTCATCGGTCACTTTCAAGGCCTTATCAATCATTTTCTCCACTGTAAATCCATAGTGTTTGAATTTGATAGAATGCTGCGGATAGCCCAAGTGTTCAACCTCATGTTTCACACTTTTTGCAGTGGCGATTGGATATGGTGAGTCAATATCAAGCTTAAAATCCGAGATAATCTGTAGGTGATCCCAAAGTTTATGCTTAAAATCTGAAACGTCTCTTAAGTGTGGATTCAACACCCCCATCATGTCGATCACGATTTGGGCATGTTTATTTCTTTCTTCCTTTGTGGGTAAAGTACAGATGTAATCTACCATATTTTGCACATTGCGGCCATATTCTGCAAGGATCAATTTTGGCCTGGTGCTGTTGTAGTCAAAGTTCATATAGCTAATATAAGTACCTATTAAACGGTTAAGATCTCGTTTTGGTATTTTATTATTGAATTATTCTAAGTTTTGCAAATTTAAGCAACAATTGTTTCTGTCCCAACTCTTTAAAGAAAATAGTTGCTTTTATATCTCCTTTATTTCCTTCTAGATTGACAACTTTGCCAAATCCAAAGCGTTCATGTTCAACTTCCATGCCGACCTGAAGATTTGATGTGTCAGAAGGAGCAAAACCCGCAGTAGGTTTGTGGGCTTTGGGCAGTATAGACGTTGTTTTAACCATTGCTTTAGGCTTAGGTTTAGAAAACGTATCATCACTGTCCTTTTGTTGCCATGCAATTCGTTCGCCTTGAAAACTCCCGGCTGAGGCGGAAGTTTGTCGTGGTTTAAAATCCAATGCAAGACAAGCAGGATTCAATTCATCCAAAAAACGACTGGGTTCGCAATTATTCAACGTTCCCCAACGATATCGCGAAGTAGCATACGAAAGTAGTAATTTTTTTTCAGCTCTGGTAACAGCAACGTAAAAAAGTCTTCGTTCTTCTTCCAATTCCGTCCTGGAATTCAATGACAACTGAGACGGAAACAGGTTTTCTTCCAAGCCTACAATAAAAACAACAGGAAATTCAAGTCCTTTAGAGGAGTGTATAGTCATCAAAGAAACAGTATCTGCATTCGGATCTTTATCGTTGTCATCGTTAGTCAATAAAGCGATGTCCTGCATGTATATATCAAGACCACGGTCTTCAATATCTTCCCGTTCCGAAAACTCTTTGATACCATTGAGTAGCTCCTGAATGTTTTCATAACGCGCTAACCCCTCTACGGACTTATCCTCATAAAGTTCTTTCAAGATACCACAGTGCTGTGCAATATGCATCGCAGTATCAAACGCATTGTTATTTTTAGCCAAGGCCTGAAAACTTTGTACCATTTGCGCGAAACCACCCACAGAAGTCGCACTACGACCATCCAAGAAATGTGCGGCATTAGCCACCACATCCCAAATGCGATATTGGTTCTGATCGGCAGCGATCATAATCTTCTCAATCGTTGTATCTCCGATTCCCCGACGAGGGTAGTTAATAACACGTTTCAATGCTTCCTCATCATTGGGATTGAAGGTAAGACGGAAATAAGCGATCAGATCTTTAATTTCTTTCCGTTGGTAGAAAGACGTGCCGCCATAGATTTTATAAGGTATATTGATCTTGCGCAAGGCCTCCTCCATCGCCCTTGATTGGGCATTAGTCCGATAAAGAATAGCAAAATCTTTGTAATTAAGTCCTTTCAGCGATTTCTCTTCAATAATCTGATCTGCAACAATTTTCCCCTCTTCATTATCAGAGAAAGCACGTGAAACCTTAATTTTCTCACCTTCTTCATTATCCGAAAAAACATTCTTTTCCAGCTGGTTCTGGTTATTGGCGATCACCGAATTTGCCGCATTGACAATCATTTTCGTGGATCTATAATTCTGCTCCAGTTTAAAGATCTTGACATCCGGATAATCTTTCTGGAAATTCAAAATATTCTGGATATTGGCACCTCGGAAGGCATATATTGACTGCGCGTCATCACCAACAACACAGATGTTTTCATTGACGGCGGCTAATCGTTTGACGATTAGGTACTGCGAAAAGTTGGTATCCTGGTACTCATCGACCATCAAATAACGAAATTGATGCTGGTATTTGTGCAATACCTCCGGATGTTTATTCAATAAAACATTAGTTTTGAACAGGAGATCATCAAAATCCATGGCACCGGCGCGATAACAGCGCTGTGCATAGGTCATGTAAATCTGTCCCAATTGCCCGCGTCCATTCGAAATATCTTCGGCTAATATGGCCTCATTTTTATTGTATTCCTGTGGCGATATCAAATTATTCTTGGCTTGCGATATCCGGCCATAGACATGATTGACATTGTATAATTTGTCATCCAGGTTCATCTCCTTTAGAATAGCACGCAGCAAACTTTTGGTATCGTCCGTATCGTAGATGGTAAAATTTCGGGGATATCCGATCAGTTCAGCTTCTACCCGAAGTATTTTTGCGAATACGGAGTGAAATGTTCCCATCCAAATATTTTTCGCTTCGCTTCCTACGACAGAAACGATACGCGCGCGCATCTCTTTGGCCGCCTTATTCGTAAATGTCAATACCAAGATATTGAATGGATCGACGCCTTTTTGAATCAAATGTGCGACACGATACGTAATCACCCGTGTTTTTCCTGAACCAGCTCCTGCAACAATCATGACAGGGCCTTCTGTTTGCTCTACGGCTCCTCGTTGTGAAGGGTTTAAACCCGCTAAATAATCCAAATTAACTCCTTAAATTTTAAAACCTGAGAATAGGGTATAAAAGTACAAATTTCCTATCGATCACTAAGGCAATCAAGCCAATATTTTTGCACAAAAAAATCCGACAATTTAAAATCGCCGGATTTTTATAGCATCACTTATGTTTAACCTCTGCTGTTATAGTTTGGCGCTTCTTTCGTAATAGAGATATTATGTGGATGAGACTCTCTCAAGCCAGCACCTGTAATACGAACAAACTGCGCCTGTTGTAGCTTCTCGATCGTTGCAGCACCACAATAGCCCATGGAAGCACGCAAGCCACCGATATACTGATAGACGACTTCTGCCAATGTACCTTTGTAAGGAACGCGTCCGACGATACCTTCCGGAACCAACTTTTTGATATCATCCTCCACATCCTGAAAATAACGGTCTTTAGAACCTTTTTCCATTGCTTCGATAGATCCCATACCACGGTATGATTTAAATTTACGGCCTTCGTAAATAATTGTTTCTCCGGGAGCTTCTTCTACTCCGGCAAATAGAGAACCAGCCATAATTGTACTTGCTCCGGCAGCGATAGCTTTCGCGATATCGCCTGTTTGTTTGATACCACCATCGGCGATCAAAGGCACACCTGTTCCTTTAAGCGCTTTAGCAACTTCATACACAGCGTAAAGCTGAGGGACGCCGACACCTGCGATAATACGTGTTGTACAGATTGAACCGGGCCCGATACCTACTTTTACGGCATCTGCACCAGCCTCAGCTAATGCTGTTGCGGCTGCGCCTGTTGCGATATTCCCAACGATCACCTGTAGTTCCGGAAATTTGGATTTCACCAATTTCAATTTATCAATTACACCTTTTGAATGGCCATGCGCAGTATCAATGGTCACTACATCCACGCCAGCTTTTACCAAAGCTTCAACCCTGTCCAAAGTATCTGGCGTAACACCTACTGCAGCACCTACTAGTAGGCGACCGTGGCTATCTTTAGCAGCATTGGGATAATGCTTATATTTCTGTATATCCTTAAAAGTGATCAAACCCTTCAAGATGCCTTCATTGTTGACAACCGGAAGCTTCTCGATTTTTTCGTTCTGAAGAATTTCCTCGGCTTTCACCAAATCCGTTCCTTCGGGAGCAACGACAAGATTATCTTTCGTCATCAGCTCATTGATCGGACGGGTCATATCTTTCTGAAAACGAAGGTCACGATTGGTTACGATACCCACCAATTGGCCTTTTTCATTCACCACTGGAATTCCCCCGATCTTATGTTCCTTCATAATATTAAAGGCATCCCCAACAGTAGCAGTAGCCAATAGTGTTACTGGATCTTGGATCATACCACTCTCAGAACGCTTGACTTTGCGCACTTCAGCGGCTTGTTCTGCAATCGTCATGTTCTTATGTAACATACCAATACCGCCCGCTTGTGCGATCGCAATTGCTAAATCAGCACCCGTTACCGTATCCATTGCTGCAGAAACCAATGGAATATTTAATTTGATTTTTTTTGTCAGGGAGGTACTCGTATCGACGTCACGTGGTAAAATTTCAGAATAAGCTGGAATTAATAAGACGTCATCGTAAGTGAGACCTTCTGCTACGAATTTTTGTGGATCTAATTGCATGGCAAATATGTATTGGGTTTTCTATTTGCCAGGCAAATTTAAGAAAAATAAGCAATATTAAAAAATAAAATATACAAATTACAATCCTAAGACAAATTAGAACGATTATGAATTGACACAATTCTCCCTTCCAACGGATTGCTTCTTTTTTTTGGCAAGCTATTTGCTTTCGGTAACACGAAAAGTAATTTTAATTAATGAAAATATAAAGTAAAGATAATTATGAAAAAGACATTACTCTCATTAGCTGCTGTTGCAGCATTAGCATTTGGAGCACAAGAAGCGAAAGCTCAATCTCCACAACGTGCCGCTATCGGTGTTGTTTTTGACGGAACGGGTGGTGACCTTTGGGGTGTTCAATACAAGCAATCTTTTGGCGGAACAAACAATGGTCAAGCACAGGTGATGTTTGATGACCATGTAGTTGCTGTAGGTGCGGATTATCAATATGCTAGACCATTCCGTGGTGTAAACGGACTAGGATGGTATGCGGGTGTTGGTGCTCAATTGACATTCATCGACGCTGGTGATAATATGACTCTTGTAGGTTTGAGACCACAATTAGGTTTGGAATTTAAGATCCCTGCCGCTCCTATCGGATTTCACGCAGACTGGAAACCAGACTGGAGATTGAATCACGGTAATGATTTTGACGCTTCAACTTTCACTTTCGGTATTAAATATACGTTGAGATAGTATTAAGAAAAGATAAAAAAGGCCCTGTTCAGTTTGAAACAGGGCCTTTTTTTTGTAAAATAATTCCATTAAATATTTCTTTTTTTCAGCAATTCTTCTAATTTTATGCCTTTGACCTAAATGGCATAAATAAAGCTTTTCATTCTACAAAAATTTTATACCTTTGCCATTCTTGGTAAAGTGTGATTAAACAAGAACTAATTATCAATTACATAAACAGTATTTAACATTAAAATTAATACAATTAATAACAGACGATGCAAGGTAAAGGGCTGATTAAACTTTTAGTGATAGTGGTGTCATTAGCGTGTCTATACTCCCTATCATTTACTTGGGTGACCCGCAAGGTGGAGCAAGATGCTGAGAAGTTTGCCAAAGGAGATTTGGCGAAAGAGAAGAGCTATCTAGACTCCATGGCAGGTGAAGTAGTGTACAATTTAGGTTTTGCGAAATACACCTATAGGGAAGCAAAAGCAAATGAACTGGCTTTAGGATTGGATTTGAAAGGTGGTATGAACGTTACCATGGAAATCTCATTGGATGAGTTGATCCGTAATCTAGCGAATAATCCAAAAGATGAAAAATTCAACAAGGCGTTGGAGCAAGCGGTAGTAAAGAGTAAAACTAGTCCGAAAACGGTCGTAGCATTGTTTATGGAAGAATACAAATCCATCGGTGCTTCTACCCCGCTTTCGACATTCTTTTCGACAAAAGACAACGCTTCTTTAATTAAACCGGGTGATTCTGATTCAAAAGTTGAATCATTCCTCCAAAAAGAAGCAGACAATGCCATTCAAAATTCGTACAAAGTACTGCGCACCCGTATTGATAAATTCGGTGTTGCTTCACCAAATATCCAAATTCAGCAAGGTACAAACCGTATCTTGGTCGAATTACCGGGTGTAAAAGACGAAAGCCGTGTTCGTAACCTCCTTCAAGGTTCGGCTAAATTGGAATTCTATGAAACTTACACCAATCAAGAAGTTTACCCTGTATTAGAAAATATTGACAGAACATTAGCGACTACTTTAAAAGCTGCGCCCACTGCGCCAAACAGTGCTGTTGCTGACACAACGAAAAAGTCAGACGATTTATTGTCTAACTTAACTGGCGGTCAAAAAGACAACAAAGCTAAAAAAGATAGTGCAGCGCTTAATCTAGGTCAGAAAAATCCACTATTTGAGGCTTTACGTCCAGCAGTTTACATGGGCGAAAATCAACAAATGGCGCTTATGCCTGGTGCTATGGTCGGTATCGCTTCATTGAAAGATACCGCTAAAGTAAACGCTTATCTGCAACGTCCGGAAGTAAAATCAATTCTTCCAGGCAACTTAAAGCTTTTATGGGCTGTAAAACCAGAGCAAAAAACACCGGAGCAACTTTCCTTGTATGCCATCAAAGCAGTAGGACCGGATAATGGTGCTGTATTGACCGGTGATGTCATCACCGATGCGAATGCCAACTTTGATGAGAAAAACCAACCTGTTGTTGGAATGCAAATGAATAGTGAGGGCGCGCGTGAATGGAAAAAAATTACGGCGAAAGCGGCTCAAAATAGAGATGCAATCGCTATTGTATTGGACAATGTCGTCTATTCTGCTCCTTCTGTTAATGGTGAAATTCCAAACGGTAGTTCATCAATCTCCGGCTCATTTACGGTAGAGGATACAAAAGATTTGGCAAACGTATTAAAAGCTGGCCGTCTTCCGACTACAGCGAAAATCGTTGAAGAAGCGATCGTAGGTCCTACATTGGGACAAGCAGCAATTGATGCAGGTATTAACTCAGCGGTCATCGGTATTATCGTGGTAATGATCTTCATGATTGCGTATTACAACACTGCAGGTATTGTGGCTAACATTGCTGTATTGTTGAATGTATTCATTATCATGGGGGTATTAGCCTCACTCAATGCTGTACTGACCTTACCTGGTATTGCCGGTATCGTATTGACAATGGGTACCGCCGTCGATGCAAACGTACTGATCTATGAACGTATCCGTGAGGAGCTCGGTTTAGGAAAATCGATCCGTCAGGCGGTTGCCGATGGATACAAACACGCTTTACCATCTATCTTAGATTCACAGATTACGACCTTCTTGATCGGTATCATCCTATTCTTGTTTGGTAGTGGCCCAATTTTAGGTTTCGCAACAACATTGATGGTTGGTATTATCACATCATTGTTTACCGCAATACTTGTAACACGTGTTATTTTTGAATGGATGCTGGAAAAAGATATCAAAATTAAAGTATCTTTCCCTTGGTCTGCAAACACCTTGCATAATGCAAACTTCAAATTCGTTCAAAAACGTAAAGTATTCTATGCGATCTCTATTGTAGCGGTCTTAATTTCTGCTGCTTCAATTTTCACAAAAGGTTTCAGTTTAGGTGTAGATTTCCAAGGTGGACGTACTTATACCGTTCGTTACGATAAACCGGTTGATCCGGAAGCTGTACGTACCAGTTTGGACGATATCTTCCAAAAAACAACTGAAGTAAAAGTATTTGGCGCATCAAACCAACTTCGTGTGACAACAACATATCATATCGAAGAAACTTCCGATGCGGCCGATAAAGAAGTATTGGATAAATTGAACCAGGGACTATCTAAAGTAGATGCGTCCAACAAACATGAAATCCTGTCCTCACAAAAAGTAGGACCGAGTATCGCGTCTGACATCAAATCAAGAGCAACTAGCTCGGCAATCTTCTCCATTATTATTGTAGCGGCATATATCTTAATCCGTTTCCGCAAATGGGAGTATTCTGTGGGTGCAGCTATTGCAACCATCCACGATGCCATTATTCTATTAGGTTTATTCTCTTTATTGGATGGTATTGTACCATTCTCATTGGATATTGACCAACACTTTGTGGCGGCCATCTTAACAGTAATCGCATACTCGGTGAATGATACGGTGGTTGTATTTGACCGCTTGAGAGAGTTCGTATCCAAACCGAATGCACATAACGAAGATCTTGGCGATGTTGTCAATCACGCAATCAACTCTACCCTAAGCAGAACAATTATTACTTCATTGACGATCGTTTTCGTTCTTGCGGTTTTGTTCATCTTTGGTGGTGAGGTTATCCGTGGATTCTCTTTCGCGATCTTAATCGGTGTTATTGTGGGTACCTATTCTTCCATTATCCTAGCTGCGCCTTCTGTATACGATTTACGTAAAGGAAAGCACTTAGCTGAAGGTAATGCTGCAAAAAAAGCTGAAGTAGTAAGACCATAATAAGATTAAAAATACCAAAGAGAGGCGTTCAAGTTTTTGAACGCCTTTTTTATTGCATTCAAATTACTTGTTACACTAAATATTTTAAATATATTTGTCATACTAAATATTTGTATGCTAAACGAAAAATTCGACCGCTATTCTTTCATCTTGGATCAAACCGCCAAGAAGGTAAAACATTTTGCACAATCGTCTTTTACGGAAAAGGGATTTGACATTACAGTAGATCAATGGTCTGTCTTAAAGGCACTCTACGAAACCGAACAGTTATCGCAGAAAGAATTGGCCAAACGATGCGGCAAAGACCAGCCCACATTGACCCGCATCGTAGATATTCTGCTGAAGAAAGGTTTGGCCGAACGTGTGATTGATGAGACAGACCGCCGGAGCCTCTATCTTCATTTGACGAAAGAGGGGAAACTTAAGGTTGCATCCCTATCTCCTATCGTTGCAGAAATCAGGATGAAAGCCTGGGAGAAACTGACCGAAAAAGATTTCGAGGATTTTACAAGAATATTAAACACGATTTACAACAATTTAAATGTACAATAGCTATGATAAATACTGACATCTGTATCATCGGTGCTGGACCAGTAGGATTGTTTGCTGTATTTGAAGCTGGACTTCTAAAAATGAGATGCCACCTGATTGATGTTTTACCTCAGGTTGGCGGTCAGTTATCCGAAATATATCCACATAAACCAATTTATGATATACCGGGCTACCCGAGCATCACAGCACAGCAGCTTATTGATAATCAACTTGAACAAATAAAACCATTTTCCCCTAGCTTTACACTAGGGGAACGTGTCGAGCATATCGAACGGCAGGATGATGGTTCCTTTATCCTCTCCACGAGCGACCATACAAAAGTTCATGCGCAAGTAATCGTCATTGCAGGTGGATTGGGCTGCTTTGAACCCCGTAAGCCTGACATTCAAAATCTACATCTCTATGAGGGCAAGGGTGTGGATTATATGGTAAAAGATCCTGCAAAATACAAGGACAAACGGATCGTTATTGCTGGTGGAGGTGATTCTGCACTGGATTGGACGTACCATTTAGCCGATATTGCCCAACAGATTACGCTCATTCATCGCAGCGATTCCTTTCGCGGTGCACCCGATTCCGCAGAAAAAGTCTTTAAATTGGCGCAAGAAGGTAAAATCAATTTACTTTTATCCCATAATTTAAGTAATCTAAAGGGTAACGGGAGCCTTACGGCTATTGAAACCGTAAGTAAAGAGAAAGAAACAATTGCGGTCGAAGCCGATTATTTTATCCCATTATATGGCCTGACGCCCAAGCTTGGTCCAATTGCCGACTGGGGACTAAATATTGATAAAAATGCGATTGAAGTCAATACCTTTGATTACTCGACAAACGTCGAACGGATCTATGCCATTGGTGACATTAACACTTATCCCGGCAAGCTCAAACTCATCCTATGCGGATACCATGAGGCGGCCTTAATGTGTCAAAGTGCTTTTAAGTTTGTTTATCCCGATCAAAAATTGACCTTTAAATATACAACCGTTAATGGTATAAATACATTTTAGCGATGGAAGATAATTTGATTCAAGTAACCGTTGTCGATCGTGACGGTACAGAAAATACAATAGAGGTTCCGACCGATATCAACCTGTCTTTAATGGAAATTCTGAAAGCATCTGAATATGACATCCTGGCCACCTGCGGCGGCATGGCGCTATGTGCCACATGCCATATCCAGATCATTGAGGGACTGAATAATCTTCCGGAAGCCAGCGATCAGGAATTGGATATGCTAGACACCTTACCCGATGCTGACGGACAAAGCCGGCTTGCCTGTCAGCTTCATCTCCATCCGAGTAACAACGGCATGAAAATCAAGCTGAAAGGTTCGTTGCAATAACAAAGTCATTGTGTATAAAATACACAATGACTTTGTTAGCTGTGCAAGTTTTTTTTGAAGCCTTTCTAAGGTATAAAAGACTTAAAACCAAAACACTACAAAATATTTTATTAAAAGAATTGACCTTGTAACGATAAATTTCACAACGTATTGCCATAATAAATAAATATTTTTTAGCTTTTTGGTTCAAAATTTAAGATATTTGCAGCTTAATTCGATTGTACGAATTTTTACAACAAACTATTAAAAATATGCCAAGCAATAGTTCAAATAGAAAATTCCCAAGAGTAATCATTATTGGTGCTGGATTTGGAGGAATTGAAGTTGCTAAAAAGCTTAAAAATAAGGAGGTTGAAGTTCTCTTATTAGATAGAAACAACTTTCACACTTTTCAACCATTAATGTACCAAGTTGCTACGGGTACTCTTTCGGCAGACTCTATCTCCTTCCCTGTGCGTAAAATGTTCAAAAATCAGGATAACTTCCATTTTAGACTTGCCGACGTCAAAAGCATCGATAACGAGGCTAAAGTTGTTAAGACTGATATTGGAGATTTCGACTACGATTATTTGGTTGTTGCCACTGGTGCAACGACAAATTTTTTCGGCAATCAGCAGATCACCAAATATGCTTTGCCGATGAAAAACATCCAGGAAGCACTTAATATTCGGAGCTACGTTCTTCAAAATCTTGAAGAAGCAGTAATGATCCCTAATCCTGAAGACCGTAAGCCTAATTTGAACTTTGTGATCGTGGGCGGAGGTCCTACCGGGGTAGAGCTTTCTGGCGCTATTGCGGAAATTAAGAATAATGTGCTCGAAAAAGACTATCCAGAATTGAAGAAATCGGAGATGTCTGTTTACCTGGTGGAAGGTCTACCGAAAGTTTTGGCCAATCTCTCAGAGAAAGCATCAAAAAATTCGGAGAAATATTTAAAAGATCTCGGTGTTGAAGTGCTATTGAATGTACAGGTAACCGGATACGACGGTAACTCCATTACCTTCGCAGATGGCAGAAGCATTGAAACAAAAACAGTAATCTGGGGTGCGGGTGTTGCAGGTCAATATCCAGATGGATTCAAAAAGGAAGTTATCCAACGCGGTAACCGTATACAAACAGATGATCAATGTCGTGTCATTGATATGCCGGGGGTTTATGCCATTGGTGACGTATCTGCATTTATTACAGAAGATCTGCCTCGTGGTTTACCTGGCGTTGCTCCAGTAGCACAACAACAGGGAGGATATGTAGCCAAACACATCCTTCAGACCATGTCTAATCAACCTACGGAAAAATTCAGCTATTTTGACAAGGGATCAATGGCTACAGTTGGACGAAACAAAGCTGTCGTTGACATGGGCAAAATTCATTTCAGCGGCTTCTTTGGATGGATGACCTGGATGTTTGTCCACTTAATGTCCATTTATGGATTTAGAAATAAGTTGATCACATTTGTAAACTGGTCAGTGAAGTTTTTCACGAAAAACAGTGGTGTCCGCTTAATCTTCCATAAATATGATGAGCCTACACCGGAAGAACAAGCTAAAACGATACAATAAATCCGATGACCAAATCGCTATAAAAAAATAGCATAGCCTTGTTTTTCAATCAAAGAAGAATGCCATTATTTTCAATAAGAATAATGGCATTCTTCTTTTTTCTCCTCCTTTAAAAACGATCGAAAGCTGATCAAAAAAAATATCCAACATTCAAATTGGCGGTCACTTTCCATATAGTTGTCAAAGCCACTATCTAGAGAGTCTCAGCACTTATACCGTTGGCAAATATTTAAAAAACACATTGTTTAATTCACGTTTCGTATTGTATTCAATAAAAAATAAGTTGGCACAAGACGTAACAATTGTAGATTATATTCGTTAAATTTAAAGACAGTTTTTTCCAGATAGAATTTACTTGCAGAATATAGTTTTTTTTGATGTATAACCTCAAAAAGATTAATTTTTTTTGTGTAGGTTTGCATATTATTTTAAAATAGCTTAAGGATTAGCAAATGGGCTTATTTAATTGGTTTACGCAAGAAGTTGCGATTGACTTGGGTACTGCGAACACCCTAATAATTCATAATGACAAAGTAGTAGTGGATGAGCCTTCTATTGTTGCATTTGACCGCACCACAAACAAAGTGATTGCCATTGGCCGGCAGGCCATGCAAATGGAAGGTAAAACACACGATAATATAAAAACGGTACGACCTTTACGTGATGGCGTAATTGCTGATTTTACGGCTGCTGAACATTTGATCAGAGGGATGGTAAAGTTGGTCAACAATGGTAAGAGTTGGTTTTTCCCATCTTTACGTATGGTAGTATGTATTCCATCAGGTATCACTGAGGTGGAGAAAAGGGCTGTACGTGATTCTGCGGAGATCGCCGGCGCCAAAGAAGTTTATTTAATCCACGAACCAATGGCTGCTGCTGTAGGTATTGGTATTGACGTAGAGGAACCGATGGGTAACATGATCATCGATATTGGTGGTGGTACCACAGAAATTGCTGTCATCGCACTATCCGGTATCGTCTGTGATCAGTCCATCCGTGTGGCAGGAGACAACTTTGACTCCGACATTGTTCAATACATCCGTAGACAGCACAATATCATGATCGGTGAACGTACTGCAGAGAAGATTAAGATTGAAGTTGGGGCGGCACTTCCTGAGCTACAGGAGCCACCTGCAGATTTTGCTGTTCAAGGTCGTGACCTGATGACTGGTGTCCCTAAACAAATTACGGTTTCTTATACAGAAATTGCCCATTGCTTGGATAAATCAATTTCTAAAATTGAAGAAGCCATCTTAAAAGCTCTTGAAATTACACCGCCTGAGCTATCTGCGGATATTTATCAAACAGGTATCTACCTGACTGGTGGCGGTGCATTATTACGTGGTCTAGATCGTCGTATTCAAGCGAAAACAAAACTTCCAGTGCATATTGCCGAAGATCCTCTTCGTGCTGTTGTCAGAGGCACTGGTATTGCGCTTAAAAATATCGGTCGATTCAAATTCTTGATGCAATAATTAACGTTCGATAATTAACAAGATTTTATTAAAGAGCGATATAATATGCAAAACTATTATATCGCTTGCTTATTAAATACCCACAATAAAAAATGAGAAACCTTTGGTTATTCCTGAGACGATATAATGCATTCTTTTGGTTTATCCTATTTTTTGGATTCTCATTATTTTTGATTATTACCAACAATTCGTTTCAACGCAATTCTGTGTTAAACTCTTCCAACCATGTAATCGGCAGCCTATATGCTAAAGTAAACTCCTGGAAAAGCTATTTACATCTGGGGGAGACAAATGATGCATTAGCAAAAGAAAACGCTCAATTACGAAAAGACCTCCAAGCATACAAATCGACTGACAGTATCAAAATTGGTCCTGTACCGGTTATGGATAGCAGCGAATTTGGCCGTTACCAATTTGTTATTGCGAATGTAATCAACAATAGTATCCATCAAAAAGCGAATACAATTACCTTGGATAAGGGCAGTAAAGATGGGATAGAAAAAGGAATGGGTGTCATCGCACCTAATGGTGTTGTTGGTATCGTATTAAACGTTTCGCCGAATTTTTCTACGGTACAGTCCCTCCTACATCCTGATACCCGCATATCAGTAACCTTGGGCCACAGTGAGGTCTTTGGTTCTCTAGTTTGGGGTAACAATATAGATTATCGTGCCGCAACAGTGAAGGAAATCCCTAATCACATCAAAGTAAACAAAGGCGATAAAGTCTATACCTCAGGATATTCAGGACACTTCCCCAAGGGCATTTTTGTAGGAACAGTTATTCAAACGGGTATTTCATCCGGAGATGCATTCTTGGATCTTCGCATTCTTTTAAGCACCAACTTCTCCAATCTACAGCATGTATATGTCGTAAAGGATTTATTAAGTAATGAGTTAAAAACATTGGAGGAATCGACTAAGGACAATGGCTAGGATTTTAATATTTAACATTATTCGATTTATCGTCTTGATTGGAATGCAGGTATTTTTATTCCAAAATATCGGTTATTACAACTTGGTTGCTGCGTTTCCTTATATTTTGTTTGTATTCTTGCTACCAACGGGAACACCTAATTTTCTGGTGTACCTGATCGCGTTTCTAACGGGACTAACGGTAGATTCTTTCTACGATACGCTGGGGGTCAATACTGCCGCATGTGTAGCCTTGGCTGCCTTTCGCATTTTCTTTATGAAGATCACGCTTGAAGTGGAGGAACGAGATTCTTTTCTTACTCCAATGTTGGGATTGATGAATGTGAGATGGTTTTTTTCCTATATCTTTTTCGGTACATTGATTCACCATACTTTCCTGTATCTACTGGAATCTTTCTCCTTTCAACATATACAATACACACTGCTCAGTATTGTTTTAAGTTGTATATTTACAGTAATTATCATGCTATTATTTAGCATATTATTCTACAAAAAGAAAGATCGGTTGTAGTAGATCGATGGATAGAAATTTATTTCTATGAATAGTTTTTTTGCTCGCAAGTACGTCGTTTCCGGAATCTTTGTTGCCATCGCGCTGACTTTGGTCGCCCGCCTATTTTATTTACAGATCATCGACGATTCCTATATACATTCGGCCAATAGCAATGTCATGCGTAAGGTCATTGTTTACCCTGCAAGGGGTGTAATTTTAGACCGCAAGGGGAAGGTATTGGTACAAAATGAACCTGTCTATGATTTGATGGTAACCCCACGCGAGGTAAAAGAAATTGATACCGCTTTGTTTTGCAAATTAATTGAGATTGACAAAGAAGGCTTTATTAAACGGATGGATAAAGCTAGGGCACACTCCCCGTACAGGGCATCAATTTTTGAAAAACAGCTATCTGTCCGGACTTGGGCACAGTATCAGGAATATCAATATCAATTTCGCGGATTTTATGTACAAAAGAGAACGATCCGGAGTTATCCCGATAGTATTGCTGCTCAATTTTTAGGCTACGTCAGCGAGGTAAATGAAAAAGATATTGAACGATCGAATGGATTTTACCGTAGTGGTGACTATATCGGCAGAAGTGGTGTTGAACGTTCGTATGAAGATCTGATCCGAGGGAAAAGAGGTGTTAACAATTTAATGGTGGATGCCTTGAATCGTCCTAAAGGTATATTTATGGAGGGAAAATATGACACCCTGGCCGTTGCCGGTGAAGGTTTGGTTTCTTCCTTAGACAAGGATCTTCAAATATTAGGTGAAAACCTCATGAAAAATAAGTTAGGTTCCATTGTTGCCATTGAACCGGCAACAGGAGAAATCCTGGCTTATGTGAGTAGCCCAAGTTACAATCCGAATCTGATGGTCGGCCGTCAAGTTGGCAACAATTACATGAAATTGTTGAACGACGAGACCAAACCTCTTTTTAACCGTCCTATTCAAGCATCGTATCCTCCAGGTTCTGTTTTTAAAGTCGTTTCGGCCTTAACGGCACAACAAGCTGGAGTAATTGACCGTAATACGGTATTTTTCTGTCCGCATGGTTATAGCTATGGCGGTGGACGTGGCTGGATGGGCTGTACCCACTATCATGGTTCAACCTCCTTACAACGCTCTGTCGCAGTGTCCTGTAACACCTACTATGGATTTACTTATGCAAAGATGATCGATAGCCGTGGTCTTTCCGGTCCGAAAGCCTACGATCTCTGGCGAAATGCAGTGACACAGTTTGGAATCGGACACAAATTAGGGATAGATCTACCCGGGGAGAAAGCTGGTTTATTGCCTACATCGGAATTTTATACAAAACGTTACGGCAATGACAAGTGGCGTTCGAGCTTCAATATCTCTTTATCCATCGGACAAGGTGAAATGGGTATCACACCATTACAAATGGCCAATATCATGGCTATTGTCGCGAATAAAGGCTTTTATTATAGACCCCACCTCATTAAGGGTATCGGTGCGCAAAAAATCGCAAAGAAGGAATTCACAGAGAAGATAAGCGCTGGTGTAGATGAGCGATATTATCCTGTCGTGATCCAAGGAATGAGCGATGCTGTAAACACACCTGAAGGCACAGCTTGGTCAAATCGTATTCCCGGGATTGAAATGTGCGGAAAAACAGGTACGGCACAAAATCCACATGGTGAAAATCACGCCGTATTTTTCGCATTTGCCCCAAGGGAAAATCCTAAAATTGCTATAGCGGTATTTGTTGAAAACGCTGGTTATGGCGGTACTTGGGCTGGCCCGATCGCCAGTATGATGGTGGAGAAATACCTAAAAGATACCATCACAGCACCAAAATATATTCAGGACCGGATCTATAAAGCAAACTTTCTCCCTGCGCCAAAGAAAGTAGTAGATCCCAAAAGTAAAGATGTTAAGAAAGCGGATTCGATCAAATCAAAAACAGATACTGTTAAAGCAAAACGTCAAGTGGCGGCCCTGGTAAAGCCAAAGGAAACAATTGTTCACCATAGCGAGGTAAAGAGAAGATATGAATAATCAAAAAAATAGTTTCTTTGGAAAAATTGACTGGCTGACAATCGTGCTTTGGCTTTCGTTGTGTCTGATCGGTTTATTCAATATCCGTGCAGCTGTTTTTAATCCAGATATGCCCGGTTTTTTCACCTTGGGCACCAACTATGGAAAACAGTCTTTGTATCTTGTTTCGGCGATTATATTAGGGATATCCATTTTGATTATAGATGCCAAATTTTTCAGTTCAGCCTCACCGATATTCTACGGAATAACGGCGATCTTACTTGTCATTGTTTTGGTTGTCGGCCGAAATGTAGGGGGAAATCAAGCCTGGATTGATTTAGGCTTCTTTCGGTTGCAACCATCCGAGTTTGCCAAGCTCTCCACCTGTCTGTTGCTGGCCAACTTTTTAAGTGCTCAGAGCAATAAAGCGCCCACTATGCAAACCTTGGCCATGGGTGCAGGCATTGTACTATTTCCTGTATTCCTGGTTATGCTACAGCCCGACACCGGATCTGCATTGGCGTTCTTTTCCTTAATTTTTGTTTTTTACCGCGAAGGTTATGTGAACAATGAATTACTAATCTTCGGTGGCCTGTGCATCTTACTTTTCGTTTTAGCGTTGTTATTCAATCCATGGATTCTTATTTTAATCTTGGCGGCTATCATTGGATTTTTTATGTGGAGCTTCCGAAAAAAGAGAAAATACATTATTAATCTAAGCATTCTTTTCGCGGCCTGTACGGCATTTATACTATGTGTGGATCTGGTTTACGACCACGTATTACAACCGCATCAACGCGATCGGATCGACATTATTCTAGGTAAAACGGAAGACCTCAGAGGAAAGGGTTATAATTTGAACCAGTCTAAAATTGCCATTGGTTCAGGCCAATTTTGGGGCAAGGGATATTTACAGGGTACACAAACCAAGTATAATTTTGTTCCCGAACAGAGTACAGATTTCATCTTCTGTACGGTAGGGGAAGAATGGGGTTTTGTCGGTTCAGTAACACTGATTACAATCTATCTCACCCTACTCTTGCGTATCATTCATATTGCGGAGCGACAGCGCTCGGCCTTTGCCCGAATCTACGCTTACGGTGTGGCCTCCATTTTATTTTTTCACCTGTTTATCAATATCGGCATGACCATAGGAATCATCCCTGTCATCGGCATTCCATTGCCTTTTGTCAGCTATGGAGGATCTTCACTATGGAGTTTCACGATACTGCTTTTTATCATGCTCAAATTTGACTCCAATAGAAAAGGAGTCGTATAATTTGCATTTGGTACTGGGAGAGATTTTTCTAAATCCTTTCCAGTACCAGTTGAATAGCTTTTTCCACTACCGCTTCAGGATTCGCTGAAAATTCTCCTGCTACCCTACTCGCCAAAATAGCATTAATGGATAAGGCCTGATGACCAAACATATTCGCCAGCGCATAGATACCAGCAGTTTCCATTTCCAGATTGGTCAAACGGAAATCGTTATGCTTAAATGAATTTACCAAAGGAATCAGATCTGGAATCGTATTGTCTGACCGCAGACAACGCCCCTGTGGTGCATAGAATCCCGGCGCTGTCAATGTCATCCCCTTGGGCAGATCAAAAGCGATTCGGTCTAATAGACGCTCTCCGGCCCTTGCTACATAAGGTTTTAAACTCAATTGTGGAAAATACCGAATTAGAGCTTGCTGGATATTCAATTCAATCTCATCGTAAGGCTTTTGATAGAACTGCATCAATGCATCAAAGCCAACTCCATATTCCGAAGCCAGTATACTTCCCATTTCAATATCCATCTGCACAGCACCAGAAGTACCAATACGCACAATATCCAAAGAGGTTAGCTTACTTTTCACAATCTTATGCTGAAAATCGATGTTTACCAAAGCATCTAGTTCATTCAATACAATATCAATATTATCTGTACCTATCCCTGTAGAGATTACGCTCAGCCGTTTAGTACCAATATATCCGGTATGGGTGATAAACTCACGCTTCCCCTTTTTGAGCTCGATACGGTCAAAATATTTCGACACCTTGGTCACTCGGTCCGGATCTCCTACCGTAATGACCGTATCGGCTAAATCCTCCGGCAATAAATTCAAGTGGTAAATACTCCCATCTGAATTTAAAATGAGTTCTGAATTGTTTATCATATCGTTTTTAAATAATTCAATTGACAACCTTCTATTTTGGAAAAACGTTCAATGACGCGATTCACCTGCATTTTACGTACCTCAAATTCCAGATAGCAATTATTGTCAAATTCCTGCTTTTCGATTTCCAGTCCTTCCTCTTTAATAATACGCATGATATCATTCATATTCAGATAATCGAAGGTCAGCCCATAGCTATCGTTAACTGTACGCTCGATGATCTGAGCTTGATCCAAGGCATCCTGTGTGGCCGATTTATAAGCATTAATCAAGCCTGGTACGCCCAAAAGGGTTCCACCGAAATAGCGGACAACAACGACGATTATATTTGTAATATCTGCCGAGAGCAAAGCATTTAAAATAGGACGCCCCGCGGTGCCAGAAGGCTCACCGTCATCGTTTACCCGAAATACATTCCGATCCGGAGTCAGCCGATAAGCCCAGCAGTGGTGTCTTGCTTTTGGATGTAGGGATTTCACCTCCTGTAGCAGATCTTTTAATTTCTCCTCAGATTTAAAAGGAAATGCGTAGGCAATAAATTTGCTTCCTTTATCTCTAAAAATTCCCTCATAATTTGCATCGATCGTTCGATAAGTATCTTCAAATAAACTCACTGATATGCGATAATTAAAACTGAAATAATGGAAAGAACTATCCCCAGGTAATTCAACCATGAGAGTCTTTCTTTAAAAAATAATACACCCACCAAAGCACCCAGCGAGATAACACCAATATTCATTCCAGTAAATACGATGGAAGGATTCTCAGGTAATGCCCGATGAGCTTTCATATAAAATAAAATATTACAAAAATTGAAAGCGCCTAAAATCAGGCCGTAGACAACAGCTTTACCTGAAAAGTTCTGCTTTTCAACAAAGATAAAATAGCCTAATAAACCAAATGCAATCAGCATGGCCATGACAAAGATAATAAACATGGAACTGACGTACGGTATGGTCACATGCAATGCAACCTGTTTAAAAAGGACATCAATAATCCCCATACCAATAAAAACAAGCAATGGGTAGAGACTATTTTTATATCCTGTATTTGACAGGGCTACTGTAGGGAGAGATTTTCGCCAACCGATAGAACATATTACCGCCAATAGACCTACCCCTATCCCCAATAGTTTATTTCCCTGTAGCTTTTCGTGAAATAAAAAAAATGCCGCCAATAAGGGAATAAATAAAGACAGTCGTTGGGCTACCTCCGTTTTTACCAAACCGCTATAACGGATAGATAACGCAATAAATACAAACATCCCCGGTAACAGCACAGCCAGTGCGGCATATAACGGGAATGGTAAGGCATCCCAGCTAATTTCTTTTATTTCAGGTCGTAATATAAAGTAGGTCAAGGCAACCGCCATAGGATAATTCCAGACAATCACTTGTTTTGTTTCTACGCCATACTGTTTTGCCAATTTTAATAATACGGCTACAGTGACGCTGCAGATAACACTTATGAGGACAAAAATCATTGTTCTGTTACTAAATTATTTCCAAAGCCCACGCTTAGCCTGACGGGCCTCCCGTTCTAATTTTACAAAAAAATCGGCATACTGAACATTCGGCGTCAGGGTGTAGGTCACAGCATAGCCTTGCTCTACCAACTCCGCGTTAACAAATTTCTCCCTAAGATACACATAAGCTAGAAGTCTTCCATAACGATCCTTTTTACCGACATCAAACACCAGTTTCACATTCTTTCCGGTCAACATAGTTTTTAGATATTCTTTTGCCTCCACGCCATAGTAACCAACTTCCTTTCGCGCCGATCTCCTTGTTTCGGGTGCATCAATCCCGATCAACCGGACCCGCTCACCTTTTTTACTACCATTTTCAATCACAAAGGTATCACCATCAATTACCCGTCGCACCTTCACATACCGCTCCTCCCCTTTATAAGAAAAACCTAAAAACAAGAAACAGATGATCGTGGCACTTACCAAAAAATTAAATCGCGCTAGCATAAAAATTACATTTGAGCAAAGGTAATAAAATACTTTTTCAGCAGACAACGGATAAAATATGTCATATTCAAACAAAAAAAATCACTGTTTTTAAATAAAAAATACACATAAAAACAACTCATTTTATATACGTTTTTTGTGTTAAAAAATCATATAAAAAAACAACAATAAAACAGCTTTTAAAATATCAACAAGATGAAAATAAGAATTTTAGAATTTAACAACTCTAAAAAAACACATAAAAATATAGCCATTTTTACCTTCAAAAAACAAGTAAAAAAACAGCTATAAATGATGCATTTTTTATTAAAAAAATTATTTTTTCTTTGATATTTCAAAAACATTCGTACATTTGAAATGTCAAACAACACAAGGATGAACAGATCATATACATATTTCTATTTTAACTTCTTTTATTTTAAAAATAAGAGCCGGGATTAGATTGTGTATACATTAAAATATAACAAGAAAGAGTCCCGGTTTAGATCATCGGGACTCTTTCTTGTTTAAGGGCAAAATAGCAACAAAAAAAAATGAGTTTAAAAATTGCGATACAAGGAGCAAAAGCTTCATTTCACGAGGAAGCAGCATTTAAATATTTTGGACGCGAAGTCGAGATTGTTGAATGTGATTCGTTCAAAAAAACCTGTGAATTGCTTAAGCAAAGAAAAGTAGATTACATTGTTATGGCGATTGAAAATTCGATTGCGGGTAGCCTGCTACCAAACTACAATCTGCTTCGAGACTATAAATTTCATATCACAGGTGAAGTCTATCTCAACATTCAGCAGAATCTGATGGTATTGCCGGGTGTTAAATTGAAAGATATAAAACACATCGAATCACATCCGATCGCCATCCGTCAATGCGAAGAATTCCTTTCGGAACTGGAGGGTGTACGTATTACCGAAGGATCAGACACGGCGGCCACAGCAAAGATGATCGCTGAACGAAAATTAACTGATACAGCTGCAATTGCGGGTACTTTGGCTGCTGAGATCTATGGTCTTGAGATTCTGGAGAAAAGAATCGAAACCAATAAAAAGAATGCAACACGTTTTTTGGTTCTATCGAATGAGGTGGTTGAACACAAAAATGCCAATAAAGCATCTTTATCTTTTCAAACTGGAAATACCGTAGGCTCCTTGGCGACAATTTTACAGTGTTTCGCTGAGCAAAATATCAACCTGAGCAAGATTCAGTCCATGCCTGTTATCGGAAAACGCAACGAATATGACTTTTTTGTTGATGTTGAATGGAAAAAACAATCAGACTATGAAGCTGCGATCCGAAAAGTACTCAAACATAGTATCAATTTCAATATTATGGGCGAATACATCAAAAACGAAAAATTATAATCAACAATTTAATACTTATAAAAAAATCAACTTACCTGAATCTGTTGGAGCGATAAAAGCTTACAAAACAAGCAGAAGAGCTTAACAGACTCAGATACCTTTAAAAAATTTATTCCGATGAAAAATACATTAGAAATCGCTCCTTTGAAATCATGGTTGGATACTGGAGACAAACCTTTAATTATCGCAGGTCCTTGTAGTGCAGAGACAGAAGAACAATTGGTATCTACAGCACATTTATTGGCAAATACTGGAAAAGTAAATATCTTACGTGCTGGAATCTGGAAGCCCCGCACTCGTCCAGGTGAATTTGAAGGTATCGGTTCCATTGGTTTGGAGTGGTTGAAGAGAGCGAAAGAAGAAACCGGTTTATTGACAGCTACAGAGGTTGCGACAGCAAAACACGTCGAAGAAGCTTTGGCAGCTGGTGTTGATGTACTTTGGGTAGGCGCACGTTCAACTGCAAATCCGTTCACAGTACAAGAAATTGCTGATGCACTACAGGGAGTAGATGTACCAGTTTTCGTAAAAAACCCTGTTAATCCAGATTTATCGTTGTGGATCGGTGCTTTGGAGCGTATCAACCGTGCTGGCATCAAAAAATTAGGTGCTATCCACCGCGGATTCTCATCTTACGAGAAAACAGCATTCCGCAACGAGCCGATGTGGGATTTAGCAATCCAATTAAAAACTGCTTGCCCTAATTTGCCGATCATCAATGATCCTAGCCACATCTGTGGTAACCGCGAATTGTTACCGTACATCGCACAAAAAGCAATGGATATGGATATGCAAGGTTTGATCATCGAATCACATATTGATCCTTCTGTTGCATGGACAGATGCCAAACAACAAGTTACGCCGGCAGCCTTAGCAGAGTTGATCAATCATTTGACATTACGTAAAGCTGATTCTGACAACCCATCATTTGAGGACAAATTAGCCGAATTGCGTAGCAACATTGATAAATTGGATGATTTAATTATTCAGAAAATCGGCGAGCGTATGAAAATTGCGGAGAAAATCGGTGAATACAAACGCGATAACAATGTGACAATTTTACAGGTAAACCGTTGGGATGAGATTGTTCAAAAACGCACAAAACTTGCTGAAGCACTATCTTTGGGCAGTGAATTTGCAACAAAATTCCTAGAATTAATTCACAATGAATCTATCCGTAAACAAAACGCGGTAATGAATTCACAGGAACAACCAACAGCCGAAGCATAATGAATCAACAAGTCATCAAGCTGACGCACCCATCAAAAAAAATAAAAGGCACGGTTCAACTGACAGGATCAAAATCCGAGAGCAACCGTGCTCTTATTATTCACTCGTTGAGCAAGGGAAAGGTTGATATAGCGAATCTTTCCGAGGCTGCCGATACGGTTACGTTAAACCGTGTATTGCAGATCGCATCAGATCCCCAACCCGGCTACAACACGATTGACATCGGCCCTGCAGGTACAGCAATGCGCTTTTTAACGGCTTACCTGAACCTCGTTCCAGGAAACTTTATCCTTACCGGGACCGAACGCATGCAACAAAGGCCAATCGGCATATTGGTTGACGCCATGAAGGAAATCGGCGCTGACATTCATTATGAAAAAAAAGCGGGCTATCCGCCCCTAAAAATAGAAGGAGGTTTATTTCAAGGAAAGGACCGCGTACGGATAAAAGGAAACATCAGTAGTCAATACATCTCGGCGCTGCTTTTAATTGCTCCCGCATTGAAAAAAGGGCTTACATTGGAAATCGAGGGCGAACTGACTTCCAGACCCTATGTATCCATGACCCTCGATATGCTGAAAAGTGTCGGTATACAGCATCAGTGGACAGCGAATGAAATACATATTGCCCCACAGGCTTTTTCAAAAAGCACGATTTATGTGGAGCCAGATTGGAGCGCAGCCTCTTACTGGTACGCTATTGTAGCGTTGGCTGAAGACGGTGCATCTATTGTGTTACCGGGACTTAAAAAAGACAGTTTACAGGGAGATATTGCAATTGTTGATATCATGACCCATTTTGGCGTGCAATCCAGTTTTGAAGCCGATGGCTTACATCTTCATAAAACAGCAATAGATTCGGAAAAAACGTTATTTGATTTCAAAGAATGCCCAGATCTAGCGCAGACTGTCGTCGTTGTCGCTGCAGCTTTAGGTCGTGACGTTTCATTTGCAGGTCTTGAAACATTAAAGATCAAAGAAACGGACCGAATTACCGCTTTACAGACTGAGATAGCAAAATTTGGCGCTGAATTGATAGCAGATAACGAAACCTATCATCTTAAAACAGCACAGGTATTCCAACCAAAAGAGGTGACATTTGACACCTATGAGGACCACCGTATGGCAATGGCGTTTGCCCCCCTTGCATTGGTTTTTGACCAGATCAAGATTGCCGAGCCAATGGTTGTAGAAAAATCGTATCCTGATTTCTGGAAACATCTACAGGCCCAATCTTTTATCATTGACTAATATTTAAAAACCTGGGAGAATACAGTTATATACTTCCAGGTTTTATAACCTATATACACGCTATTAATAGCTTTAATGGCAACGGAAGGACACTATCCGGCAAACAGACTCAGACGTGATTTAAAATCATCAAAATTGATAAAGTTAGGTTTTACAGTAGTGTTTTCATTGCATTTAAAGGCAAATTTATCTAAGTTTATTGAAATTTAATTCTTATGGCAGGAAACTCATTTGGCGATTTATTCAGAATCAGCACTTTTGGCGAATCACACGGTAAAGCGATCGGTGTAATTATTGATGGTTGCCCCTCAAATATAACGATAGACGAAGAGTTTATACAGTCTGAACTAGATAAACGGAAACCGGGACAGTCCAGGATTACGACACAACGAAAAGAAAGTGATACCGCTCAGATATTATCGGGCGTATTCGAAGGCAAGTCGACCGGAACACCGATTGCCATTGTTATACCAAATGAAGATCAGCGTTCTAAGGACTATACCCACATTAAAGATATCTTTAGACCTTCCCATGCGGACTTCACCTACCAAATGAAATATGGTATCCGTGATTACCGTGGCGGTGGCCGCTCTTCAGCCCGTGAAACAGCCGCCCGCGTTGCTGCAGGTGCTGTTGCAAAGAGCTTTTTACAACAATTTGGCATCGAAATCTTCGCGCATGTTTCGGGTGTAGGTAGGATCGAAGCGCCCAATTTGGACACCAAAGATCTTAAAGCCCTGCTTGAGCTGCGCGAATCCAATATCGCACGCTGTGCTGATCCGGCCACCGCCAATGAAATGGTCGAATTTATAGATTCAGTAAGAAAAGCAGGTGATACAGTAGGTGGACGCATTTCGACAGTGATAAGACATGTTCCTATTGGACTTGGAGAACCCGTATTTGACAAACTCCATGCTGACCTTGCAAAAGCGATGATGAGCATCAATGCCGTACACGGATTTGAATATGGATCAGGTTTTGCAGGTTCAGAGTTGCGAGGTTCCGAACATAATGATATATTTGTAGCAGATGACCATGATTTAAATCAAGTGCATACACATACCAATTTCTCCGGGGGAATACAAGGCGGTATATCAAACGGCATGGATATTACTTTTAAAGTAGCATTTAAGCCTGTTGCCACCATCATGAGAGATCAAGAAACAGTCGACATCCATGGCAATCCGGCCATCGCAAGTGGCAAGGGAAGACATGATCCTTGTGTTGTTTCGAGAGCGGTAATTATTGTGGAAGCCATGGCAGCACTTGTGATTGCGGATCATCTACTTAAACATCAAAGTTACAAACATGCTGCAAGATAATTATGTCGTAGGTGTTGACATTGGAGGCACTCATATTTCCGCCTGTATCATTGACACCAAACAATGGAATATACATTTAGAGAACGTGGTCAGAAACCACGTTTTTTCTCAAGGAGATGCTAAAACGATTTTACACACTTGGGCTTCCACAATACAGGACAGTATTACCACCTCACCCACTGCTATTCAATTCATTGGCATAGCAATGCCGGGGCCTTTTGACTATGAAAATGGTATCTCTAAAATGTTAGGACAAAGCAAGTACGACAACTTGTACGATCAAGACATTAAAAGCCTTTTATCCGCTGAGTTGGGTCTACCTCCTACCGCCATTCACTTTATCAATGATGCCGCGGCTTTCCTACAGGGGGAAATATTTGTACAGAACCTTCAGACCAATCCGAGAATACTCGGGATTACATTGGGCACAGGCTTAGGATCTGCGGTATGGAATAAAGGCGAGAAGGCCTTCGATGCAGACCTTTGGAATACACCTTATCAAGAAAGTATCTTTGAAGAATATCTTGTGACAAGATGGTTTGTCAAACGATTCAAAGAAATCACTGGGAAAGATGTCACTGGTTTAAAGGAAATCTTGGACAATCATAGAGAAACGGCTGCATTCGCTACAATCAAAGATGAATACGCAACACATTTATTTGATTTTATGCAGTTTTTTGAAGAAAAATATCAGACTAACCTCTTTATTATTGGTGGTAATATTGCGAAAGCACTTCCTATCTTTATTGCAGATCGGGAAGAATTCAATAGATTCACCATCCATACAGCGATATTGGGTGAGAAGGCAGCCATGATCGGCGCAGCAAGTATTTTCAGTTAGTTCAGGACTTAAAACACAAAATAGCGTTTCCCCTAAAAAAGAATGCTATTCAAGGAGCGTCCCACAAGAAGCTCCTTGAATAGCATCGTTAAAATAACAGATCCAAAAAGATATCCATCTATTCAAACATGGATGGATATTTTTCTGGATTGGCCTCATGCATGATTGCATACACAGTTTCTACAACATCATCCGAAGATGGCTTCGAAAAATAGTCACCATCCGAACCATAAGGGGGTCGGTGCGCTTTTGCTGTCAATGTCCGAGGCTGGCTATCAAGTAAATAATAGCCATTTTGATTTTCAAGTATTTCCTGTAATATAAATGCGGCAGCACCCCCGGGTACATCCTCATCCACAACCAACAACTTATTTGTTTTTTTCAGAGACTCCGCACATAAATGCCCTTTGTCAAAAGGTAACAAGGTCTGAGCATCAATAATTTCGATAAATATTCCCAGACGTTCCAATTCTACCGAAGCCTCTTCTACAACGCGCAAAGTTGAGCCATAGGAAACAACCGTGATATCCTGTCCTTCTTTAATCCGTTCAGCATAACCTATTGGCACTGTAAATTCACCAACATTCTCCGGCAAACGTTCTTTGAGGCGATAACCGTTCAGACATTCAACGACAATAGCCGGTTCATCAGAGCGGAAAAGTGTATTATACATTCCAGCAGCTTGCGTCATATTACGTGGCACACAAACGTGCAAGCCTCTTAAAGAGCCCAATATTACAGACATCGGTGATCCGGAATGCCATATACCTTCCAGACGGTGTCCGCGGGTACGGATAATGACCGGTGCTTTTTGCCCTCCGAAAGTACGATAACTTAAGCTTGCCAGATCATCACTGGCAACAGTGATTCCATAGATCAAATAATCTAAGTATTGAATTTCAGCAATTGGTTTTAACCCGCGAATCGCCAACCCGATTCCCTTGCCGATAATTGAATTTTCACGGATTCCGGTATCAAACACGCGATGCGCGCCGAGCTTTTCCTGTAGGCCCGCAAATCCTTGGTTGACATCCCCGATCTTTCCAACATCTTCTCCGAATGCCAGTAAACGCTCATCGCGTTGAAAATTTTGTTCAAAACAAAGATTCAAGACTTCCCGACCATCCACGATTTTAGCATCTTCTGTATAATTTGCAGCGACCACAGGTACATTGAACGGAGAATCGATACCATCAGTAAATAGTTTGGAATTGTACCGTTTTTCGTTATTTTCCTGTTTAACTTTATACCAATCCAACAATTCCCGACGACCTCCGGTCTGGCTTCCTTTAAGCTCATGGAGTACCTTACGAACCTGTCCATAGACCTCTTTCAAAGAAGGTTCTACCATTGATTGCAGTTTTTTTGCGGCAAAGTCCGCTTTTTCATTTGGAATTCGTGACAATAACTCGATGGCTTCTTTTGCTTCAAGCGTCAAAGTTCTGATATAATCAGTCCAAGCCCTTTTTTGTTCCTGACGAACAAAATCTTTGGCATCACGATCCAATTGATCCAACTCTTCATCCGTAGCAATACCCGAACTTTGAATCCACTCCTTCATTTTGGCGATACAGTCGAAGTCCGTTTCCCATTGTAGGCGTTCCTGAGATTTATAACGTTCGTGAGATCCCGAAGAGGAATGCCCTTGAGGCTGTGTCAATTCGGTTACATGGATCAAACAGGGGATATGTTTTTCTCTTGCAATGCTGGCCGCCCGTTCATACGTTTCGCATAAGCCTGCATAGTCCCAACCCCTGACCTTGAAAATTTCGATTCCATTGGTCAGCTCCTCTTTTTGGAAACCCTTCAGTATTTCAGAAATATCACCTTTCGTAGTCTGTATTTCATTTGATACTGAAATTCCGTAACCATCATCCCAAATAGAAATAACTGTAGGTATCTGATGCACCCCGGCGGCATTGATAACTTCAAAAAACACCCCTTCTGAAGTTGCAGCGTTCCCTATGGTACAAAAGGTAACTTCGTTTCCTTTATTCGAGAAATAGGACAAATAATCCAAATTTCTATTTTGTTTATATAATTTAGAGGCCAATCCGAGTCCCAGTACCCGTGCCATCTGCCCACCTGTGGTAGAGATATCCGAAAAAGAATTCTTCTGCACCATCTGATCGAGCCAATTACCTTCATCGTCCAATACCCGTGTAGAAAAATGACAGTTCATTTGCCGGCCGGCAGAAGAAGGATCTGCCTCAACATCCGGATGCGCATATAATTGAGAAAAAAAACGATAGACATCACTGATGCCCGAAGCAAATATAAATGTTTGGTCACGGTAATATCCCGACCGCCAATCGCCATTTCTGAAGACCTTAGCCATCGCAATTTGTGCCAATTCTTTTCCATCGCCAAAAATACCGAACTTCGCCTTACCGGTAAGCACCTCTTTACGCCCCAATAAACTCACGTAACGACTCTCCAAGGCAGTTCGATAATCATTCACAATAATCTTTTTGAACTCATCAAAGCTCAAAGCGGAAATAGATTCATTGTTTTGGTCAAATGCAGTATCAAGCATATTCTTTTTTGTTTCAACAAATTTAACAAAAATATTATTCTATATAATTGGTGTTTGTCAAATAAATTGACAATCAATAGTTCGATTTTGAAATAGAATATTCTAATTTCTCAAATTAGTACTTTTTGAGAAAAATTCCTAATTTTTGCAAATTTTTAATTATTATAGATAGGGATTAATTTTATTTTTTTACTGTGAATTTTTCAACACTACAACTCAATAAGTTCCTTTTTTCCAACCTTGAAAAACAGAAGCTTTCGGTACTAACAGCCGTACAGGAACAGGTTATCCCTGCCCTATTGGATGGCAAAGATTGTCTGGCGATTGCCCCTACGGGAACCGGAAAAACCGAAGCTTTCGCCATCCCGCTCGTACAACATTTATTAGAAAAGGATCAAAAGGAACATGCCTCCGTGCTTATTCTGCTTCCAACACGTGAACTCTGCATCCAAACGAAAGATAGAATCGCTAAGCTGATCGAGGGTACAGGCCTCAATATCGCTTGCTTTTATGGCGGCGGAGCTTACGAAAGCCAACTCGCAACCTATCCCAAAGCTCAGCTGATCGTGGCTACTCCAGGCAGACTACTTGACTTTCTGGAGCAACAGATTATTGACCTGAAATCGATACACACCCTAGTCATTGATGAATTTGACCAACTGCTTGATTTGGGTTTTGCACTAGAAATCAATAAAATTATGCAGGTACTTCCTACGGAAAGACAGTCTATTTTCGTATCGGCAACACGCACGGCAGAAATGGATAAAATAATTCAGAAAAGGCTCAATAATCCAATCGAAATCGTCGTAGACAATCAACTTAAAAAAGGAAAAATAAGCGAATATGTGTTGTATGTTGATAAAAATGATAAAAAAAATCTCATCCGATACTTGCTTGAAAACAGGTTAAAATCGCAAGTGCTTATTTTCACACGTACTATTCATGCTGCCGAACGGATTGAAGTAGACCTTCAGCGAAATGGTATTTCGGCTCTCGCCCTATATGGTGATAAGTCACAACAACAACGGGAGGATATCGTCAATAAATTTAGAAACAAAGAAAATAGAGTATTAATCGCAACGGATTTATTGGCAAGAGGCATAGATTTCCCAAATCTTGAGGCTATGATTAATTATGAAGTGCCAGACTCCCCAGAAACATATACACATCGCATCGGAAGAACGGGCCGTTCTCAGGCTGACGGCATAGCTATTACACTTTGTGACGCCGAAGATAATCAGAAATGGATCAAACTACAATTGTCACTAAATAAACAGATACAGATTGACGATCAACATCCATTTTTATTGAGTTGGGAAAAAATGCTGTCCAGCAGTCAAAACAATACCCGAAAAGGCCAATCAAAATCGAAAAAACGTCGTTAGTTTATAATTATTCTTTTACTTTTACCTGCAATTAACAAAATCACAGTCCAAGATGAGTACAATACATTTATTTGACGATAGTAAAAATGCGAACGACAATCGCCTAGGAGATCTGGAAAAAACCATCATCATGAATAACCTGATGGAGGTTCCTTTTGGCGAGCGGGATGAATTATGGCGCGACACCTTCTTAAACAACATAGCAGAATGTACCCTAAAGCTTGCTGAAACTGAGGTTGTGATCGGCCCGGACGGATTTCCTTATTTTCAGCTGGAAAGTGTGCCTAAGGACCAAAATTTCCAGGCTTTTGTTATCAAAAATCGGTTGAAGGATTTTGTATTGCCGAAAGGTTTTGGTATTGCTATCAATACTCAAAATGAAAACCCGGATTGGATCTTTACTTATGGAGACTTGGTTAATTATTTCTTGAACGAAGAGTTTTACACGAACCAGAGCATTTTTTCACAAAAAAATGAACAGACCACCATTGGTAAAGATGAAGAAATATTAGTCGGTCAACCGTCGGAAACGATCCTACCGCATCAAGTCCGTACACAACTTCGTGAGTTTTTGGATTATTATGGCGTAAAGAACGCCAAAATTATGCTTATTGCACGTAATTATAAAGACGAAGAAAACGTTTCTCAAGATCTAGTCTTTAATATCGTTGCCAATCAATTTAGGACAGAAAAAGAATTCACGAATATCATGGAAGCAATCGGTTGGTTCTTGCCAAGACATTATTCCTATATCGGATTGGATGAGTTTGCGATTGAAAATGGCTTTATGCCGTTGTAAAAGAAAAAATTTGATTATATAAATAGAGAATAGAGAATGTTTCCATTTAACGTAAGAGTATACGGAATATTGATCAACGAGAAAGAAGAAGTACTGATCAGTGACGAGAGGACGGAAAATGTTTCATTTACCAAATTCCCGGGCGGAGGATTAGAATATGGAGAGGGGCTATTAGAAGCTCTAGTCAGAGAATACCAAGAGGAGTGTGCATTCGATATTGACGTCGTTAAGCATATCTATACAACTGATTTTTACGAAAAATCAAGTTTCAATGATAGTCAGATTATATCAATTTATTATCAGGTCAAAAATACCTCAGCCATTCAGATCAGAACAACCACCAAGGCATTTGACTTTGATCCGAATGAGAAAGTTGAAGATAATAAGCGTCAGTCTTTCCGGTGGGTTCCTGTCCATACACTTGCGATAGCAGATCTAACATTTAAAACGGATCAAGTTGCCTGGGCAGAGTTTTTGAAAACGTTGAAATAATAATAATAAATTTTTAATTTTCGTCAATTTTATTTGTATTTAAAAAATAAACATATATCTTTACGTAAACCAATGGAAATACTTTGTTTTTTTAAAGTATTGACCTTAATAATTACATTTTATTATTTTTTTGATATCTCGCAAGACGAGATGAGTGAAGGGAAAAGCGATATCAAACAGACATTGGTTTATTGAATTTGTAAATTCCTAGTCCTATAGGTTTTTTAATAGTTAGTGTGATTTTATGGCGATACTCCCCGTATCGCCTTATTTTTTGTCTTATTTTTGTGCTGCCCCCCCTGACACCTTATTTAGAGCCTTTTACACATCCCGGGAGTACGTTAGATACTCATGCTTCATTTCTTTTTTAGCAATCTCTAACGTTGCTCAATTCCATCAACGATTATAATGGCGGATCCTATTTGAATGCGACGAAAGAGGCAAAACACAAATTTTTATGCAATACATCGATATCTTTAAATCCGACTTTTGCCAATAACTCAAGCTGATAAACCAACGGTCTCGGTGTATCCTCATGTTCGATATAGGCAAAGACATGATCGCGATATGCTTCATTCTGCAAATTCGTCAAGTAGGCTCCATATTTTTCGCGATAGATCAACTGTTGAAGAGACGCACTATTTTGTTCAATTAAATCGAAAATCCATACACTACCACCACTTTTGAGTAATCTAAAAAGCTTCCGGAATGCAGTCTCCCAATCCAGATCGTCCCGCAAATGGTGTAATACCGCCGTCGCGATTATTACATCATATTTTCCCTCGGATAGATCGGCCTGCCGAAAATCGCTTTTGACCTGATGCACCCGCCCACTGGTAATTGCTCCTACACGTTCTTTAGCCCGTTCTAACATCGGTAAACTCAGATCAACTAAGGTAACATCTGGATTGGAACTTACTTTCTGCAATAATTTGACATCATAGTTACCTGCACCGCAGCCAATGTCCAACACCTGCTGGAGATTAGGGTAAAGTGATGAAATCGCATCCGTTATAAGTTCCATATTCCACACCGCATCCAATGTAGTCGCCTGTCCCGTTTCTAAATTAGCAAACCGTTCGACATCTTTGTCAAATCGCGTTTCAATTTCCTGTAATGTTGCTTTATTCATAGTAATATATTATTTACGAGCTACCCATGCTCTTTGTCTTTTAATGAATACATCGCATCCAGGTCGTTTTGAAAAGCATTCTAGGCTTTTTCCGATAGGATTGGATATATAAATTTTAATTATTTAAAGGTAGGGTTAACTCGAATTCATTAAAAATATTTATTTTGTCATCGATTCATACCAAAAAAGTATCAATGGAAATCCGACATCTTATTTATTTCAAAACAGTAGCTGAGGAGCTTCACTTCGGAAGAGCCGCCGAGCGTTTATTTATGTCTCAACCACCGCTAAGTAGACAGATCAAAGATCTTGAAGATGAGCTTGGTGTTATACTCTTCTTCAGAACAAACAAAAGGGTGGAACTGACCGAGGCCGGCAAATACTTTTTGGAAGAGGTTGGCGAGCTGCTCCAGAACTTAGAGCATAGCAAAACAATCACCAAACAGATTCATAACAATATTTCCGGAGAATTTAAATTAGGTTACATCAGCTCCACTCCCAAGCAGATGTTGGCGACGGTATTGAAACAGATTCAGCAAAAATTCCCCTATCTAAGGGTGAGCCTATTTGAGACATCCACACAAAAACAAAAAGCAGCGCTAGAAAACGGAAAATTGGATCTCGGAATTATGCGTGCGCCTATATACGCGAGCGAGCTCTTGATCACACCGCTGTTCGAAGACCCAATGGTCATTGCGGGATCCACAGCAGTAGACTTCAAGGATATCAACTTTTTCAACGAAAATTTCATATCATTTAATCAAAAATATGCCTCTGAATACCATCGCTTAACAATCAATACCTGTAATCGCATGGGATTTGAGCCCAAGATTGTGCACCAGAGCAATTCCATGTCTTCCATCCTCGAATTGGTGTCCCAAGGTTTAGGATTAGCTGTTGTTCCTGCATCAACGATAAAACAGTATCCTCATCTGAAATTAAAGATCATGAAACTCGATGATATAGATAGCAAAACAGAAGTTATTTTGGTTTCCAATATAAAAAGTAAGAACAGCGCACTCGGAGAGTTCATTCAATGTATTCAAAAGGAATACCTTAAATTTAATAAAGCATAATAAAAAAACCGGACTGGTTTGTCCTGATTCAAACAATGAAAAAGACCATCATTTCCCTTCTACAATTAATGCTGTTGCTCCCCATACTATTATTCGGACAGCAGGCATCAGAAATTGACCAGAAATTACAGGCCATCATGCAGCACTATCAAGCGATAGGATTGAGTGTCGTACTCGTCAAAAACAACCAGATTGACTTTCATAAAAACTATGGCTACAAAAATATAAAAGACAAAACCCCATTACAGGACAATGACGTCTTCCGGATAGCTTCCATATCAAAGTCATTTACCGCCAGCTCTTTTATGCAACTCTTGAAACAGGGCCACTGTTCTTTAGATGATGATTTCAGCGATCTAATCGGTTTCCCGATTAGAAATCCAAAATACCCCGAGGTAAAAATTACCCTGCGAATGGTACTTTCCCACACTTCCAGCATCAATGATAAAAACGGCTATTTTAATCTGGATGTGATCAATCCATCCAAAAATCCGAACTGGAAAGATTCATACAACAGTTATGCCCCGGGCAGCCAATATCAGTATTGTAATCTAAATTTTAATATGGCGGGAGCCGTATTGGAGAAACTGACGCAGATGCGTTTTGACCACTATATCTCCAAAAACATCCTCAAGCCATTGCAACTTTATGGTGGATATTGTGTTGACTCGCTGGATCATTCGAGATTAGTCCCTTTATACTCATTCGATGATAAAGCTAATTTTATTGAAGAAGCAAATGCCTACGCTCCAAGACGCGATGAACTTGCAACTTATCAACTGGGTTATACGACTCCTGCACTCTCACCCACTGGTGGTATGAAAATATCAGCACTCGATCTTGCAAAATACATGCTCATGCACATGAACTATGGCACGGCTAACGGGAAGAAAATAATGGATAAAAAATATGCAAAGATCATGCAAACGGCGGTCAACAAGCAATCGGGCTATGGTCTTGCCATCATGAACGAAAGCAGCATTATTCCCGGCATTACTTTAACAGGACATACGGGATCTGCCTATGGTTTATACAGTGCACTATTTTTTAATCCCGCAAAAAAATATGGATTCGTAGTGATCACCAATGGCTGCAACTTACCAGATAGCGAAAATTTCAATCCTTTGCTTAAAGATTGCATCCAAGCCCTATATGATAACTTTATAAAATAGACTGAAGTCTAGGGACAAAGTCTTACTCTACGCTTCAAGCTGTAAAGAAAAAAATTAAAAGAATAGCAGCTTCCACAAGAACTCATAAAAATACCCCCAAAAAGTATTCGACTTTTTGGGGGCATGGTATCGTTGAGTGTCTGGATTGATTTATTTTTTATTCTCAACCCAGTTTACAATTGCCGGATCCAATGGATTGGTTGCTGATCGAAAGCGGTGCACCAATTGACCATTTTCATCAATCAGGAATTTTTCAAAGTTCCATTTGATATCGCCGGTAAAATCCGGGTTATTTTGTGTAATCAAGTATTTAAATAATGGCGAAATCTGTTCACCTTTCACATCTACCTTTTCCGCCATTAAAAAATCTACACCATAATTCTGCTCACAAAATTCTTGAATCTCGGTGTTGGAACCTGGCTCCTGCTGTCCAAAGTTATTCGCCGGAAAACCAATGATCACCAATTTATCGCCAAAGGTCTTATGTAATTCTTCCAGGTCCTTATACTGTTTCGTAAAACCGCATTTAGAGGCCGTATTGACGATCAAAATCTTCTTGCCTTTGAAATCAGACATTTTCACATCCTGCCCTTCCAGGGTCTTAAAAGTGAAATTATAAATTTCGGGATTGCCAAATAACATTGACATATACACCATAATAGTTGCTATAATCATATTTTTTAATTTAAAGACTCAACAATGAGTTACTCTCTCTTTCCAATACTGCATTGAACAGTTCATTAATAGGGGACTTGAGGATTGTTCCAACCTTAATCTGATGCGCTTCACACACTTCACGTAATAATAAATCAAAACTGTAAGCAATTGACCCCACAAAGTGGCATTCATACTGATTGTAATCAGCATAAGTTAAAATAGATGCCTGCACGAACTCTTCAAAACCACCTTTTACCAGATCTATGATAAATGGATGGGTAATATTATCAGACATAAAAGGTGCAAAAGATGCTAAAAAAGCATTTGGCCGTTCTTTCTGATACACGTTTTTTATAACAATCTCTTTATTTATACGGTATTTGACCGCAAATTTTTCGTTCAGATCTTTCGGCATACGCCCATAAAGAAATAAACGCAGAAGCTTTTTCCCAAAATAGGCCCCAGAGCCTTCATCCCCTAACACATAACCGTTGCCGTTGTGTGAAGGCATCAACTCTTCGCCATCAAAAAAGCTCAGGTCTGATCCTGTACCAAGCGTAGCAACATATCCTTTTTTATTGCCACAGGTTGCCAGCGCGCATCCAAAAAGATCATTCTCAACAGCGATATAGGCATTTTCGAACAAGGGGGTCAACGCATTTGAAACCATTTCACGACGATCCGGGGTAATGCAGCCTGCTCCAAAAAAATAAAGTTCCGTAACCTCATCCGCATAGGGTATTATTTCGGGTATCTCTTTAATAACCCGTGTAATTTCTTTTTCGTTAACGAAAAAGGGATTGAGTCCATTTGTACTGAACGAAATAGGTGCACTGTCGGGCAATTCCAATTTCCAATCTGACTTTGACGAGCCACTATCAACAACTAAGATCATACAAATTCTTGATTATTTTCCCCTGATAAACTAGTGTATCAAATATACGAAAATTACGTCCAAACTGAAACGACGATTCTTAAAGAAAATACGTATCTTGGATTTCTTATGTGACATCTTTACAATCCAATGAAACTTTTTAAATCAACCAAAGTCCAACGGATTTAATGAACTATTGAAGAACCAATAAAACATTTTTTTGTTTGATTTAAGCATAAGATACTTTTAATTTTGTAAGCACATACTAAAATCAACTTTCATGGATAGTGACCATTTAAATATACCCATAATAAACTTTGAGGTATCTTTTCCAGAAGTACAGGCTCATTACATTAACGTAAAAATGAGCATAAAAAAACTCAATCAACCTTATGTTGATCTCAAAATGCCAGTTTGGTCGCCAGGTTCCTATTTAATTCGTGAATATGCAAAAAATGTAGAGCGGTTTAAACCTGTTGATACCGACGGAAATCCCATTGCTTTCCGCAAAATTTCAAAAAATACCTGGCGCATTGCAACAGATGCACTGGATCAGCTGGATATCAGCTATGCCGTATATGGCTTTGAAGTTTCTGTCCGCACGAACTTTTTCGACAGCGACCACGCATTTATAGTTCCAACAGCCACATTTCTACATATTGACGGTTATATTAACATCCCTTCGCGAATTGTTATCGTTCCAAAAGAGACTTGGAAAAGTATATCAACCGGACTGGAACGACTGACACAACATACTTTTCATGCGCCTAATTTTGATGTTTTATATGATAGCCCGATTGAAGTAGGAAATCAGGATATCTGGAAGTTTCAAGCTGCGGGAGTAGAACACGAGTGTGCCATGGTGGGCGGTGGATCCTATGATAAAGAACGCCTTACAAAAGACATTACATGTATTGTGGAAGAAGAAACCCGTATCTGGGGATCAAATCCCAATAAACGTTACGTCATCATCACACACAATTATCAATCCGGTGGCGGGGGGCTTGAACACTTTAACTCCACGGTATTGGGTGCTTCGAGAAATGCCTATCGAAATGAAAATAGTTACAAAACATACCTGAGCCTCGTTGCCCATGAATATTTTCATTTATGGAATGTAAAGCGACTTCGCCCTAAAGCACTGGGACCGTTTGACTATGATGGGGAGAACTATACCACGGGATTATGGATCATGGAAGGCTTTACTTCATATTACGACAATTTAATCATTAAACGCTGCGGATTCTACGATGAGAAGGAATACCTCACCTTATTGGCAAATGACTTCAATATTGTCCTGAACCGTCCGGGGCATGAAATACAATCCGCTGCAGCATCGAGCTTTGACACTTGGATTAAATATTATAGGCCAGATGAAAATGCAATCAATTCATCCATCTCCTATTATAATAAAGGAGCAATGCTTACAGCGTTGCTGGACATCAAAATCATCGCAGCCACAGATGGAAAAATAAAATTAGATGATATCATCCGGGCGGCTTACGAAGAGTTTTTCTTAAACCTCGACCGTGGATTTGAAGAAAACGAATTCCAGAGTCTTGCAGAACGTATTTCGGGCACTTCACTAGAAGATATATTCCAGGCAGCCCATCAAGATGGTGAACTCGATTACAATGCATATTTCAATTTGGTCGGCTATGAAATTGTAAATTGCAACCAAGATAACGATGCCCTAACCCTTGGTATCACGACCAACAAAATAGATGGACTGATCAGCATTGCGACGGTTGAAAAAGGAACTGGCGCTTATGATGCAGGATTGAGCGTGAAAGATGAATTGATCGCAATAAATAATGTCAGATTAGATATAAAAGACAAGGAAATCGATTTCATTACCCAACATGCCGCAGAAGGGGACGTATTGAATTTTCTTATCGCACGAGACGGCATCGTACGGGAAATACCGGTGGAAATCAGAAGGAACAACAAAAAGATCTATGAGATCCGTCCACTGAAAGACCAAACATTCTTGCAGGAGCTGCTGGGAAAAATCTGGATGGCCTGATCTGAATATTCTGGAGGCTATTGTACATTGAACTGTTAGCCAATAGGTTCCCTATAAATAATGCGAGCCGAAATATAGTATTCTGCTCGCATTATTTATATCAGAACTTGTATCTTACCGAAAATCCAATAGGATCAAGCAACTTGATGCTGGACTCGTTCAAGAAGTCGAAATAAGGTTTTACATCCAAGGAAATCTGAAATGGAGCTTGAGGAATATTATATTCAATCCCCACGATACCGTCTATACTTAAATTAAGATGTGAGTCAAACGAATGGCGCTGACCATCTATGATTTTATCCTTTTCTTTGTAAGACCCAATACTTCCTCCAAAACCATAGTACCAATTCAGACCAGCTGTTAAAGGTTTGTAAATCTCATATAATCCAACCACACGAAATCGACGATAATCGGAATTGCTCTGAATACTCATAATACCTTCCAAAGCATGATTCGAATTAAGTGTATGACGATAAGTAATCCCTTGGGCAGAACCAAACCGCCCACCAATAGCGCCTCTATTATCCAACTGAGCTACAGCTTTATTGGACAATGCACCAAACATCAGCATTCCACCGACAGCCAAAAATATTTTTCTCATAAAAATTGAACGCGTTATATGCTCTTTTATATATATCAAAAGTAACAATTACAGCTATAACGACACAATGTTTAATTTGTTATGACATTAATCCCAATAACAACAACTTTATTTCTGATATTTTTTTTATATTTAAGTCAATAGTGGTAACCAAATAAACTCAAGTGATATGGGCAGAATTTTTGACTTTATAACCTTATATAAAGAAAAATACGCAAAGGACATTATGGTGGCAGGACGGGATGCCAGTGGCAGCTGGAAAACGTATTCTACCAAGGAATATACAGAAGCAATAGATACCTTGAGCAGGGCCTTACTAAAATTGGACCTTAAAAAAGGGGATCGCGTGGGAATAATGTCCGGAAATAGACCAGAATGGAATTTGGTTGATTTTGCCTGCAATCAGATAGGACTTGCAACAGTCCCCCTATACCCCACTTTGTCGCCTCAGGATCTGTCATTCATCGTCAACGATTCGGATGTCAAAGTACTATTTGTAAGCAATAAAGAATTGACAGAACGTATTGAGCAGGCGATTAAAGAACATGGTATACAGCCACAGGTATATACTTTTGACCAGATAGAAAATCACACCCATTTAACCGAATTAATAACAAGTGCAACAGATGACACAACCGATCTATCCACCCATCGCGATAGCGTTACGGAAGACGATCTATTAACCTTGATTTATACTTCTGGAACCACAGGACGCCCGAAGGGGGTATACCTCTCCCATAAAAACGTATATAGCAATGTCACCGCCTGTAATTATTTAATTCGGGAGGATTTTAAAACCGCGCTCAGCTTTCTCCCGCTATGTCATATTTTTGAACGCATGGTGGTATATATGTACTACTCAAAAGGTATCCAAATTTATTTTTCAGAAACCTTGGATAATGTAGTCGCCGATATCAATGATGTAAAACCAGACGTCTTTACCACAGTACCGCGCGTACTTGAAAAAGTCTATGACAAGATTATTGAAAAAGGTAAGGCGCTTACCGGAATTAAAAAGAAGTTGTTCTTTTGGGCCGTAGACCTGGGATTAAAATTTCAGGAACCGGGCAAAAATGGACTATTCTACAACTTCAAGCTGGGTATTGCGCGCAAACTCATTTTTTCTAAATGGCAGGAAGCATTAGGGGGCAATATTAAGATTATCGTATCTGGTGGAGCAGCGCTCCAAGAGCGCTTAGCACGTATATTTTGGGCAGCTGACCTGAAAGTCCTGGAAGGCTATGGTTTAACGGAAACCTCACCGGTTATTGCCGTAAATTCTTATCTGCACAATGGGTTGAAATTTGGGACCGTCGGAAAACCACTTAAAAATCTTGAAGTAAAAATCGCTCCAGATGGTGAAATTCTTGTGAAAGGCCCCAGTATCACAACCGGCTATTATCAAAACGAAGAGGCTACCAAAGAAGCTTTCGATGAAAATGGCTTTTTCAAAACCGGAGATATTGGCGAAATTACCCGGGACGGTTTCCTAAAGATTACAGACCGGAAAAAAGAAATGTTTAAAACTGCTGGCGGAAAATACATTGCTCCCCAGTCTATCGAAAATAAATTAATGGAATCCACGCTGATCGGCCAGGTAATGGTGATCGGCGAAAACAGAAAATTCCCAAGCGCACTGATCGTTCCCGCCTTTGATGTCCTTTCAAAATGGGCCGCTCAAAAAGGGATATCCACCGGTTCTAATGAAGAAATCATTAAAAATCCAGAAGTTATTCAAAAATATCAAGAGGAAATAAACCGATTATCAAGTAACTTTGGTCATTGGGAGGTTGTCAAGAAATTTATTCTTTTGCCAAAAGAATGGTCAATAAATGAAGGTCAGTTGACACCCAAATTGAGTTTGAAACGAAAAGTAATTTTAAAAGAGAATGAAGCTGCGATCGACAAATTGTATGTGGAACAGAATCAAGAATAACAATTTGCACGATTATTGGAACGGATAATCTTATTATGAAGCACGTTACACTAAAAGATCTATTTACATTCGGATACTGGAAAAATATTTGGCAAGTCATGATTGACGCCTTCAATGGATTCAATGATGACAAGTGCATGAAGAAAAGTGCATCACTGGCATATTACACGATCTTTTCCATAGGTCCGTTGCTCATGATCGTCATTTGGTGTATCGGTTTCTTTTATGGAGAGCATCTTCAAAGCGGTTCATCTGCACAAGATGAAGTGCTCGAAGAAGTCATGGTACTTTTTGGGCAGGATGTGACCACGCAGATTCAGTCCTATCTCCAGAAAATTACTTTTGAAAATAAATCCAATATGGGGATCACAATTGGTATTGTCACGTTGGTCATTTCCTCCACGACTTTATTTGTCGATATTCAGGATTCCATAAACAACATCTGGAAAGTGAAACCCAAACCCAAGAAAGGTTGGTTAAAATTGATTGTCAATAGACTCATTTCCTTTTCCATCGTGATTGCTTTGGGCTTTTTGTTAATTGCTTCATTGATGATAAATGGAGTTATTGTCGCGGTGACAAATTTGGTTATGACTTATTTCCCGATCATCCCAATTGCCCTGATATCTTGGGTAAATACAGGCATCACATTTTCTGTCATTGTTATACTTTTTGGATTTATCTTTTCGTTTCTGCCGGATGCTAAGGTCAAGTTTCGTGATATGCTCGGCGGGGCGGTTTTCACCGGGCTTCTTTTTATGCTGGGCCGCTACGGGATCTCACTTTACCTCAATCTTTCTTCCACGGCTAGTTTTTACGGCGCAGCTGGTTCGATCATCATCATGTTATTGTGGATTTATTATTCGGCCGCGATACTTTACTTCGGAGCAGAGTTTACGAAGTTTTATGCAATCAAATTTGGTGCAGGTATTGTCCCTTCCGCATTTGCCGTTGCTATTGAACAAACAGAAAAAGTCAAGAAAATGGGCGCCGATGCTGAAGCCCATATCGGCGATACGATTCAGGTATTAAAGTAACTGCACTATTTTTTCTCTTTTTTCCCACTAATAGAACCATCGATACCAATTACATCAATGACTCTGTCACCAATTTGCGTGATATCCGATTTCAGGCCAATCATTACGGTAAAAATATTGACCGGCGTATCCTGTATCTTTCTAAAATTATGCAAATACCCCAATTCCAATCCAAGAAAAAAACCATTGAATTTGTAGTCTGCTCCAGCCCCCAGTTTACTGGACAGATTAAAATGATTTTTATTTTCCATCTTAACGAGCTTCTCATCGATCAGTACATTTGCGCGGGGCTCACTGGTCAATCCGATCCCCGGACCAATAAAACCATAAACATTCAATCGGCGCATCTGTTTGCGGATACCACCAGAAAATGCAAAGGTATAAAAGTTGGTGTTTGCATCTTCGATGCGATAAGCAAAATCAGGATCAGGCAGACGTTGCTTGTATTTGAATGACAAAGTATACAATGTCGGTGAGACAAAAAACATGGAGTTTTTGAGGGAGATATCCAAACCGATACTACCCGAAAATTTTGGGGAAAGTATATCTTTGGTCTTCCCTATGGGAAAGCCCATTCCAGTTGTTCCCCAATAATAAACTTTCCGGTAATGAATCGTGTCAACACCACCCTGAGCATAGGTATTCGTGCTCAACAGGGAAAGAAGAATGAAAGCAAAAAGAAATCTTTTCATTTAAAAGCGTTTAATACTGAATAAGAACAATATTAAACGCATAATGTTCAAGCTCTCAAAAATATTTTAAAGATAACTTTTGGATTGCGGTCCTTGATTAAACAAAAGGTCTATAATACTTAAATCCGGGTAAAAACCATTCTTGTCCAGGAAAACCTGATAATATTCTTTGGGGGCAACTAAAATGCTTTCCTTTTTTGGATGTATTATTTCTCGATAATCAGGGAGAGCCGAATCATTGACCGTATATTCCTCGGTAAAAGAAACTATTCTTTTGAGCTTAATTGACTTAAGTATAAGCTCCAGCTGCGCGATATTAAAGTCTAACAGGTAATCAAATTTTTCGTGATAAAAGCGACTAAAATCATCTTCATAATATTCAAAATACGCCGAACTTCTGTAAGCGGTCTGAATACTCAACCAATGCAGGCGTTGCCAGTCAAATTCATAACTGATCCGGATATCTTTCATCGGAACCCGATCTTTATTGCCATGTTGGATCGGCACGATTAGATCCTGTACCCCATTGGCAGAAGCAATACGCGCCCGTGTACGATAGCTTTGTTTTTGAAAATGTTCGTATTTTTCGATGACAAGCGGAAGATTATGCTCTTGTATGGTATGAAAATAAGATATCGGCGGAAGATAACATGCTGGAAGTAATAACTGCGATTCCATAAAAACTGATGATTTTTGTTATAAGTGACGCAAAAATAACTTAAATTAAGGATATTTGTAAAATACTACTGGGAATTTTAGCTATAGCATGAAACAAAAAGCGTTAAGCGCATTAATCTATATCATCTCTCTTCTCCCCTATTGGTTTCTATATTTGATTTCCGATGGGCTTTATTATATTCTTTATTACGTCATTGGATATAGAAAGAATATCGTATTTCAGAATTTAGAGAATGCTTTTCCTGAAAAAACCGAGGCTGAAAGGCTGGTAATCGCCAAAAAATTCTATCGCTTTTTCCCGGATTTACTTGTCGAATCCATTAAGCTAAAAACGATTACTGCTGATGAAGTCAGAAAAAAAATAACGTTGGAGGATGAGGAGGAATTGACCCGCCACCTTGCTGCCGGAAAAAATGTGATCGGGGTGACCTCGCACTATGCCAATTGGGAACTCGGGATACACCGTTTAAGTCTGATTACCAATTTTCCAACATTGATTGTATATAAACCACTAAACAATAAGGACATTGATACGGTATACAATACCATGCGTAGTCGCTTTGGCGCTGAAATGGTTCCAATGAAACAGATTCTCAGACATATCGTGAAATTAAAAGGGCAGCCCAATGTCAGCATGTTAGTCGCTGATCAGACCCCGCTATATTCAGACTCTGATTATTTTATCAATTGGTTGAATCAAGAAACATTGGTCTATACTGGAGCTGAGCGACTATCAAGAATAAGCAAAGCCCCCGTAGTATTTTGTTATATTGGCCGGAAGGAAAAAAGAGGAGAATACTTCTGTAAGTTTGTTACTTTGGTAGAAGATCCTTCCGATTATGCTGAACATGAAATAACCGATTTACACAACCGATTTGCGGAGCAACTAATTCGAGAAAATCCCGAATATTGGCTATGGTCGCATAATCGCTGGAAAAGGAAACGTAGAAAATGAGTAAATTACCAAAAGTAGCTGTTGTCATACTCAACTGGAACGGTCGTTTCTTCCTGGAGAAATTTCTGCCTTCCGTCTACAACAGTTCTTATCCAAATATTGAGTTCGTCATCGGTGACAATGCATCCGATGATGATTCTATACTGTTTGTCAAACAGTATTATCCAACCATTACCATTCTTGAAAACGACAAGAATTATGGCTTTGCCGGAGGCTATAACAAGGTCTTGGAACGTGTAGATGCAGATTATTATGTCTTGTTGAATTCGGATGTGGAAGTATCCCAAAACTGGATAGAGCCCGTTGTTGCTTATATGGAGAGCAACCCGAATATTGCTGCCGCCCAGCCCAAGATTCTTTCCTTTCATAGTAAAGATAAATTCGAACATGCCGGTGCTGCCGGAGGTTATATGGACTATTTTGGTTTCCCTTTCTGCAGAGGAAGAATTCTGCATGAAGTCGAGGAAGATCATGGTCAATATGATCAGGAATCCGAAATTTTCTGGGCCTCAGGAGCTGCACTTTTTATTCGGGAAAAAGCCTGGAAGGAAGCAAACGGTTTAGATGAGGATTTTTTTGCCCATATGGAGGAAATCGATCTATGCTGGCGGTTAAAAAAAATGGGCTATGCTATCGGTTATTGCCCGACATCTATGGTTTACCATGTCGGTGGTGGCACCTTAAATGCCAGCAACCCCAAAAAAACCTATTTGAATTTTAGGAATAATCTGGTTATGCTGCAAAAGAACCTACCTCTGGGTAAAGCAATTTGGATTATTTTCTTGCGTCTCTGGTTCGATTTAGCCGCTTTGATGAAATTTCTAATCGACCGAAAACCGAAAGATGCTTGGGCAGTCAGTCGTGCACATCAGTATTTCTTCCTGAACATTTTCAAAAATGCTAAAAAACGAAAGAAATACTTGGCTACTGAAAATCAGAAAGGGCAGTATAATAAATCTGTCATTATTGATTTTTACACGAATAATAAACATAAATTTTCGCAATTGAATCCAAAGGATTTCAAATAAAGTATTGAAACCCTTAAACCTAAAATGCATAAAAACGCATTTTAAAAATAAGGCAGTCTTAACAACAAGATTCTTTATTTATTTTATTTAAACGTACTTTTTATTTGTAATTTTGCAACATGTCGGTAATGGATATTGAAAAAAAGATAAAAGACTTAACAGCGGAACTCAACCATTATAATTATCAATACTATGTATTGGCCAATAGTCTTATTTCAGATTATGACTTCGATCTTAAATTAAAAGAACTCGAAGCACTCGAACGTCAATATCCAGAATTTGCCGACCCAAACTCGCCTACACAGCGCGTAGGTGGGGATATCACCTCCAAATTCAAAACAGAAAGACACCGTTGGCCCATGCTTTCGTTGGGCAATACCTACAGCCAGGAGGAACTGTTTGATTTTGATCAACGAATCCGAAAGATCATTGGTGACCAATTTGAATATGTATGCGAATTAAAATTCGACGGCCTTTCCATTAGCCTAACTTATGAAAACGGCATACTAAGCAAAGCAGTTACCCGCGGCGATGGAACACAAGGTGATGTGGTGACAAATAATGTCAAAACGATTCGCTCCATTCCGATCAGACTCAAAGACGGAGACTATCCAGATCAGTTTGAAATTCGGGGCGAGATATTTATGCATAAATCCGCCTTTTTACGCCTGAACAGAGAACGGGAAGAAAATGAAGAGCAGACTTATGCCAATCCACGCAATTTTGCTTCGGGCACAATAAAACTTCAAGATTCAGCAGAGGTTGCCAAAAGACCTTTGGATTGCTTTCTGTACTTTTTATATTGCGACAATAGAACCAACCTATTTCACGATCATTGGAACAGCTTAGAACATGTAAAAAGCTGGGGATTTCATGTCTGTGAACACACAAGAAAATGCAGCACCCTAGCAGATGTCTTTGAATTCATCGACTATTGGGACACCGAACGACATAATCTCGGCTATGAAATCGACGGTATCGTCATCAAAGTGAATGATTATGCCCAACAGGAAGATTTAGGTTTTACGGCGAAAAACCCAAGATGGGCGATATCCTATAAATTCAAGGCGGAACGTGTTGAGACAACACTCAATACCATTAGCTACCAAGTAGGGCGTACCGGTGCAGTCACACCCGTTGCAAATCTCCAGCCTGTTTTGTTGGCAGGAACGACGGTCAAACGCGCCTCTTTGCATAATGCCAATGAAATTGCCCGTTTGGATTTACATCAGGGTGACACCGTCTATGTAGAAAAAGGAGGCGAAATTATTCCAAAAATTATTGGCGTCAACCTTGAAAAAAGATTACCGGATACAACAGCTTTCATCTATCCGGAAAGCTGTCCGGAATGTGGCACTACATTAATTAGACAAGAGGGCGAAGCCGTGCATTACTGTCCCAATGAAACGGGATGTCCACCACAGATCGTTGGTAAAATGCAACATTTTATCGGACGTAAAATGATGGATATCGAGGGGATGGGCGACGAGACCGTAGAGACTTTCTTCAAAAAAGGATTATTGCATAACATTGTTGACATCTACGGCCTAAAGGACCATCAAGAAGACTTACAACAATTGGAGCGCTTTGGCCAGAAGTCAATCGACAATATGCTGGCAGGCATTGAAAAATCAAAAGAAAAACCTTTTGAGAAAGTATTATTCTCGTTAGGAATACGTCATGTCGGCGAGACAATCGCAAAAAAACTAGCACAGCATTTTAAAAATATTGATGCCCTTGCACAGGCATCTACAGAGGAAATTGAGGGTGTTCAGGATATCGGACGCCGCATTGCTGAAAGTGTCAAAGAATATTTGGACAACCCCATTCATCAACAACAGCTCATGAGCTTAAGAAATTATGGCTTAAAGTTGGAAATTGAAGAAAGGGAGATTATTCTGGCCAGTGAAAATCTCAGCGGAAAAACGTTCTTGATTTCAGGCGTATTTGCAGATTATTCCAGAGAACAGCTAGCGGAATTAATCGAGAGCAATGGGGGGAAAATGCTCTCCTCCATTTCTGCAAAATTGAATTATCTGGTTGCAGGAGATAAAATGGGCCCTTCCAAATTAGCGAAGGCAGAGAAACTGGGCATCCCGATGATTAATGAGCAAGATCTATTAGACCTTATTCATTCCAAATAGGATTTTTTAATTAAATTTATATAAATACAAAAACAAGATGAACGAGCTTCACGGCGCAGGAGTAGCATTGGTCACTCCTTTTAACTCAGATGAATCTGTTGATTTCGAGGCATTGGGTCAACTCATTGACTTGCAAATTAACGAGGGTATGGATTATTTGGTTTCTTTAGGTACAACTGGAGAAGTTGCCACATTGACTAAAGAAGAACGAAAGCGTATCTGGGATTTCACTGTCAAGCGCGTGAACGGTAGACTTCCTTTGGTGGCTGGTATAGGCGGCAACAATACTGCGGAGATTGTAGAACAGATCAAAGCGTTTGATCCGACCGGTTTCTGTGCTATTTTATCTGTATCACCTTATTATAATAAACCAACACAGGAGGGAATTTATCAACATTATAAGGCTATCGCACAAGTTTCTCCATTGCCTGTTATATTATATAATGTACCGGGCCGTACGGGCAGTAATATGACCGCACAGACAACATTGCGCCTGGCCAATGATTTTTCAAATATTGTTGCGATAAAAGAAGCTTCCGGCAATTTTGCCCAATTCAGCGAAATCTTACGGGACAAACCGGCAGATTTTCTACTGATCTCTGGCGACGATCCGGTCACCTTACCGATGATGGCGCTCGGTGCGGCGGGTATTATTTCTGTTGTTGGAAATGCATTTCCGAAGCGTGTTGCTACACTGGCAAAATTATGTGCAGAAGGTAATTATGCTAGCGCAAGGGCAATACATAACGATTTACTGCAGATAACAGATCTTTGTTTTGTGGAAGGAAATCCTGCTGGTGTTAAATACATCCTTAAAAAATTGGGTATCGGTAACGATATTTTACGCCTACCATTGGTAAGTGTCAGTGAAAAAACACAGGCCGCCATAAAAGAAGAAATGAGCAAATTAAACTAATCGGTTAATTTGTCGTCACAGAAAAAGTTTAGATCTCCGTGTAGATCTAAACTTTTTTATTTTAAGGCGTTGCAATATAACAATATAATACCTACCTTTGCACTTCCACAAATGTGGAATTTTAAATAACAAAATTAATTAACAAAATGCAACAGTACGAATCTGTAATCGTTCTTACCCCGTTGCTTTCTGAAGATGCTGCGAAAGAAGTAATCGCAAAATTCAAAAACATCTTAACAGAAGGCGGAGCCGAGATTGTCGCTGAAGACAATTGGGGTTTGAAAAAATTAGCGTATCCAATCCAGAAAAAATCTACTGGATTTTATCACTTAACTGAATTCAAGGCTCCAGGTGAATTAATCAACAAATTAGAGGTTGAATACAAACGTGATGAGCGCATTATGCGTTTCTTGACTGTAAGTTTAGACAAACATGCTAGAGCTTACAACGAGAAAAAACGTAGCGGTGCATTCAACAAAAAAGCTGAAACTAAAACTGAGGAGGGCGCAAACTAATGGCTAACGAAAATATCCAATACGTAACTGCTCCTAAAGTAGAGGACAACCGTAAAAAATACTGTCGTTTCAAAAAGAATGGTATCAAATATATCGATTATAAAGATGCTAACTTCTTGATGAAATTTGTAAATGATCAAGGTAAAATCTTACCTCGTCGTTTAACTGGTACATCTTTGAAATTTCAACGTAAAGTAGCTCAAGCTGTTAAACGTGCTCGTCACATCGGTTTGTTACCTTACTTAGCTGATGCAATTAAATAAGGAGGACGATAGAAAATGGAAGTAATTTTAAAACAAGATATCAAAGGCTTAGGTGAGCAAAACGATATCGTTAATGTAAAACCAGGTTTCGGTCGTAACTACTTAATCCCCCAAGGATTTGCTATTCAAGCGACTGAATCTGCAAAAAAAGTTTTAGCTGAGAACATCAAACAAGCTCAGTTCAAACAAGATAAAATTAAAAAAGACGCTACTGAATTAGCTGGTAAATTGGAAGCTGTAAAACTTTCAATCGGTGCCAAAGCAGGTGAATCTGGTAAAATCTTCGGTAAAGTAAATAGCATCCAGATTGCTGATGCATTGAAAGCAAAAGGTTTTGACGTAGATCGTCGTCGTATTACATTCGAAGTTGAACCTAAAGAAATTGGTGAATACATCGCTAACTTAAACTTACACAAAGAAGTTAAAGTTCAAGTTCCTTTCGAAGTAGTAGCTGAATAAGCTTATTATTTAGTATAAGATAAAGAAGCGGCTATCCCAATGGATAGCCGCTTTTATTTGTACCTTACCTTACCTTACCTTACCTTACCTTACCTTACCTTACCTTACCTTACCTTACCTTACCTTACCTTACCTTACCTTACCTTACCTTACCTTACCTTAAAAAATAAAAAACTCGCGCTGCTGAGAACAACGC
>Ga0153980_1000063_pt1 | contig 75651 bp, 96 predicted proteins | sample TSGA064MetaG_FD_104722 | JGI IMG/M metagenome (GOLD analysis project Ga0153980, IMG submission 104722) | Attine ant fungus gardens microbial communities from Georgia, USA - TSGA064 MetaG | ecosystem: Host-associated > Fungi > Mycelium > Unclassified | place: USA: Georgia, Magnolia Springs State... | reverse complement strand
AGGCTTACGGTCGCGCGGATGTAATTGGTTTCACCGCCGCGGATGATGTTGCTGGTCTCAAACAGGATGGCGCCTGAAGAAATCAGGATAAACACCGCACTGATCGCCAGATGCAGAGCCGGCAGCTGCAGGAAAATATTGGCAACCATACCGATAAGCACCACAACCACGCCCGCCATCAGCATGCCGCCGAGGAAGGACATATCTTTACGGGTCGTCAGCACGTAGGCCGAGCAGCAGAAAAACACCAGCGCGGTTCCGCCCAGCGCCAGGCCAATCAGATCGCCCATGCCCGCAGACAGGTAGGCATTGAGCATCGGCCCCAGGATATAGCCAAGGAAGCCGGTAAAGGCAAACGCGGAAATAATGCCGGTAGGTTTATTTGCCGTTTTATAGGTCAGGAACATCAGGCCATACATGCCGACCAGCGTCAGAATCAGACCCGGCGAAGGCAGCATCAGTACCGTGCTGGCCGTCGCCGTAATGGCGGAAAATGCCAGCGTCAGGCTAAGCAAAAAATAGGTGTTCCGCAGAACTTTATGCGTGCTAAGCAGCGATGAACGGTCACGCGACGATGTAATTATACGATCCATGAGTCACTCTCTTATGACAGATGTAATTAATAATGAAGCATAAAAAAAACGAGGCCGAAGCCCTAATGCTTTTACCCATCTTTACTCAAAGTAAACGGGCTGGATTCAGCATTTTATTCCAGTAAAAGACGAATAAGTGGAATTTTTATTCATTTGCTTTCTGTGGCCAGATCGAAATCTGATAACTAACTGAAAAATATTGCGTTATAGCCATTCTGCGACTAACTCTGGAGAGGGCACAAACGAAGCGTAACAAAGGCAAGGGATATGAAATCACAAAAATATAATCACATCACGCGGGTACTGCTGGCTGTCGGTCTGTTCTCAATCACTCTCCCGGCACTGGCCGCGCAGGTGCCGCCGGGAACGGTGCTGGCAGAGAAGCAGGAGCTGGTCAGAAATAACGGCAGCGAGCCGTCGTCGCTGGATCCGCATAAAGTCGAAAGCGACGTTGAAAACAATATCATTAGCGATCTTTTCGAAGGGCTGGTCAGCGTTTCGCCGGCAGGCGACATTCAGCCCCGGCTGGCGGAGAAGTGGGAGAATAAAGATAACACCGTCTGGACCTTTCACCTGCGTCCAGGTGCGACCTGGTCTGACGGGACGGCGATTACGGCGCAGGATATCGTCTGGAGCTGGCAGCGTCTGGTGTCGCCGCTCACGGCGTCCCCTTACGCGAGTTATCCCGGCAATATGCATATCGTCAACGGTGCGGAGATAGCGCGGGGTCAAAAAGCGCCCGAGACGCTGGGCGTCAGAGCGGTTGATGATGCGACCTTTGAGGTGACCTTAACCCAGCCGAATGCGGCGTTTTTGGCCATGCTGGCGCACCCGTCTCTGGTTCCGCTCGATAAAGTCCTCATTTCGCGCTACGGCGACAAGTGGACCAAACCGGAACATATTGTAACCAGCGGGCCCTACAAGCTGTCGCAGTGGGTGGTGAACGAGCGTATCGTCGCAGAGCGCAATCCGCGTTACTGGGATAACGCGCATACCGTCATCAATAAGGTGACCTATCTGCCGATAAGCTCTGAAGCCGCCGATATCAACCGCTACAAAGCGGGGGAGATCGACATCGTCTATACCGTGCCGATTAACCAGTTCGCCCAGCTTAAAAAAACTCTGGGCGAACAGCTGAATGTTTCGCCGCAGCTGGCGACCTACTATTACCAGTTCAATACGACCCGGCCGCCGTTTAATGACCCGCGCGTACGGCGGGCGCTGAATATGGCCCTCGATAAAGAGATTATCGCGGAGAAGGTACTGGGGCAGGGGCAGCGTCCTGCCTGGCTTGTCAGCCAGCCTGATATCGGTGGGGTGAAGCTGCACAATCCCGAATATGCCAGCTGGTCGCGCGATAAACGTATCGCCGAGGCGAAAAAACTGTTGAGCGAGGCCGGGTATAACGAGACCCATCCGCTGGTATTTAATTTGCTCTATAATACTTCGGAATCGCACCAGCGAATTGCCATCGCCGCCAGCTCAATGTGGAAAAAGAATCTTGGCGTCGAGGCGAAGCTGCAAAATCAGGAGTGGAAGACCATGCTCGACACCATGCACACGCATAATTTTGACGCCGTGCGCTACGCGTGGATTGCCGACTATGACGATGCCGCGACTTTTCTCAATACCTTCCGTACCGGCGATAGTGAAAATACCACTCAGTACAGTAATCCAGCCTACGATGAGGCGTTGCGCAATGCGGCAAAAGCGTCTGATACCGCGGCGCGGGGTCAGTTCTACCAGCAGGCGGAGGATTTACTAGGCCAGGATGTCCCGGCTATTCCGGTCTATCACTATGTGCGTACCCATCTGGTGAAGCCATGGGTCGGGGGTTTTACGCCGGATAAACTGGGGTATTACTACACCAAAGATATGTACATCAAAAAACATTAGGTCGGCGCGGGTAGTTTGCGCTGAATTTCTGCGCAAACTGCCTGAATTTCAGACGAATAACACGTTTTTGCTTATTTTTAAGCCGATTGAACAAATTGATGCTTTACAGCCTCAACAGAGGTGTTTATAGTGCGCCCCATACCGGAAGCGTGGCCGAGCGGTTGAAGGCACCGGTCTTGAAAACCGGCGACCCGAAAGGGTTCTAGAGTTCGAATCTCTACGCTTCCGCCAAATAAAACAAGGGGTTACCGAAAGGTAACCCCTTGTTGCTTTTGGCACTTAGAATACTGTTAGAATATTCACTTAGAAAATTCCTTCGTCAATCCCTTCGTAAATCCCACCACCAATTCGAGCCTAAAATGTGCTCTTACGCTTGAGTTTGTTTAGTTCTACCTAAATATATTGATAGCGGAAGAGAACACCCTTGAGTATTATCAAGGTATAGATTGACTGGTTTTTCAAACACCAACCAGCATGGTTAACAGGAGGAGCTATGGCTACCAACCCAAGGGAGCACGCCCGGCAAGTGCTGGACACGTTCTGGCGCGGTCGTGGCTATCCCGTTGATCCGGCAAAAATTGCAAATGAAATGGGGCTGGATGTTTTTATCTCTGACCTACCAGGGAAAGTTTCTGGTGCATTAATTAAGCAACGTGATCAGGATCCGGCGATTTTCCTTAATGCCGATGATAACAAAGTCCGGCAACGTTTTTCATGTGGTCATGAGCTAGGTCACTACATCGCGCGTCAGGCAGATCATAGCGATGAATATGAATATGTTGATTTGCGGGGTGAAGTGGCCAGCAATGGCACCCATCCGGATGAAATTTTTGCAAATCAGTTTGCTGCTGAGCTACTGATGCCGAAAGATGATGTAGTAAAAATGCATGAGCAAGGTCTGCCGAGCTATGTGATGGCTCATCATTTCGGCGTATCTGATGATGCTATGAAATATCGTCTAAAGAACTTACGGTTGAGGTAATGTCTGGGCATGAAGGATGAGGATAAAAACTCGGAGAAAAAGCTCAAGGAAGAAGTCCTTCAACACCTTAGAGAGACTCTCAACCAACATCGGCAACTAGCTGAAGTGGACGAACCTGATACTCATGAGGAAGAAGTGTCAGGTTCTCCTGAACCAGTTCAAACGCCGAAAGTCGTTCGCAAAGGCGCTATTAAAAAGCCGGTAGGGAAATCTTCACACCCTTCCCATCGCGCGCATGCCAAAGGTTGGATAGTAAAAGGTGAAAACGTAAAAGTTAGCCGCCATTCTCCCCCATTAGACAGATCATCGACGTATTCAATAAAAAAACCATCCGTAATGATCGCTACAGCTAAGCAAGTATCTAGCTTGGATCCTGAGCAGCACAGAAAACAACTCAATAATCGTGATCTAAAAGCTGAGATAAAGCTCAAAAAATCATATGGAAAGTGGTTTCTGATAATACTTGCCGTGCAATTAGCTGTCATGAATGGAGTGTTTATACTGGACGGCGCTAAGAAACTAGATTTTGAGCCACTCACATTACAGCTCTATATGGGTGGAACGCTGACAGAAGTTTTCGGGTTAGTGTTGGTGGTAACAAAATATCTCTTTAAGAGAAAATAAACCCCGTTGCCGGGGTTTTTTTCTTATGCAAATCTATCTATTAGCGGCGCATTAAGTGTTGGAGTGATCTTAACTTTCCTGTCGTAAACTAATACCTGCCCTTCGGTTTTGTGGCCTGAGAAGAGTTGTTTGTCGCGAGTGCTTCCTTCGTAATCAGAAATTCCCTTAGCCTTAATATCGTGGAAATTACAACCAAACGGCATGCCAGATTTTTGTTCAGCTGCACGTTTCGCATCGTTCCACCAGTTGTTCAGCGTTTTGGTTATCACCTTGCCGCCTTTGCTGGTGGTTATCACGAATCCATCATCAGTTCCGAATGTATTCCGAGCCAACTGGATCGCCGAACGCAGGCGCGGTGACCACTCTTTAATTTGCTTGGTGCCAGTTTTGTTTTGCTGGATAAACAGGCCTACATCCATCACTTCACTCCAGCGAAGGTCGAGAACGTCGCCCAGGCGAGCGGCGCAAAGGTATGAAATTTCCATTGCTACCCGAAGCGCCGGCGACGCTTCCATATAAATCGCTGAATACTGCTCGTCGGTAATGTAAACAGTGCGAGCCTTGGACGTAAATTTCCTGACCCCTTTACATGGGTTTCCCTTCACGTATCCCCGTTCAAATCCCCAGCCATAGACGCGGCTCAGACTTGCCAGTTCGTGGTTGGCCTGCGTCTTGCTCTCCATTCCTCGCTTATCCATGAAGATCCTTACTTGTTCAACCTTTACGCTATCAGCTCTTACTTTCCCGAAGACACTCAGCAATGCGCGTTGGTGTTGTCGGTAGTCTTTTTGAGTTCTTGGAGCTAATTCAGTAAACACAGGGCTTTCAAGAAATAGATTCCAAAGTTTTGCTACAGTCATTTGATCGTGCTGCTTTGCTTTAATGGCTTCATATTTTGCCCATAGTGCAGACATACTCGTACCTAGTATTGGGGCGAGTGTAATACACGTTTCATTCCCGTTTGGTTTCCAAATATAACTATATTTATTTTTATATACCCTGGGAGGAAGTCGATTATCTTTGAAATATTTACGTGGTCTTCCCATTGTCTAGTGCTCCAAAATCAGGTTCTTCAGATACATACTCATTAATTTTTTTTAGCGGTTCCCTGAATGCTTGCACATCACGGCGTAATACAATCGGCTCATTTTTGGGGCCAGGAGTAAACGGGATACCGTGACAGCGCAACTGGTGTTGCTGCTGTGTATATCTCTTATAACGAGTAAGGTCCTGAATTTCTTGTGGTGATAAAGTTAACTCGTACATGGCCGTACCTCTGGCCGACCAACAATTTAACGCTGGTCGGATATTAAAACTGAATATTGAAAATCACTTACGAATTTAGCCCTTTCAAGCGACTGGTTTAACTAATTTGAATTGTCCCGGCAAGTTTGGCGATAATACATAATCGCAAACGTATTCAATATGTTCGGCGCATTTATCGTCTTCTTCTCTTGGCCTTGCATCTGTCTGTTTGGCTTCCTGAAGAATAGCGCCCCAACAAACGCTATCAGTTTCATCGCTCCAGCCTTCATCAGCCATTTCTCGGAAATAATCGATGGCCTTCTGCGCCTCTTTCTGAGCGAGTTCTGCTGTATCGTGGTTAGTGAATCCACCATCGTTGTCAAAAGCAAAGTATCCTAACGGCTCAACATCAGCCTTGCGGCGTTCCTGAAGCTCGCGCATTGCTGCTGCAATATCGGCGTAATCAGTTAAAACGGAGTCGTCGCAAATCTCTGCGCGGGCGAGAATTTCAGCGATGCGCTTATCTGTTAATTGTTTATTTGTCATTTTATTACCTGCTTGCGGTTAGAGCGGCACACCAGCGCCCAAAAATTCATATCGCAAATTAGCGCTACGCGCATTTCCGCAGTAAAGCGACAGCCAAGCTTATTTGACTTGCCGACTGACCGCCGACGCTTACGCATTATCTTGCGTGTGTGAGCCGCCTGAACCTCAGCCTGGCGTTGCCTTGAGGCATAAACACCCTTTGCAGGGATTTTCCGCGCCTGTTTCTGGTAAGCAGTTAACAGGTCATGTACGTCTGATGATTTAGCCATTCTTCTGCTCTCCTTCGATAATCTGGATGCATGCCTGTTTCTGTTCTCGGGATTTATTTGCCATCGGAGTTAACCCCTCCAATTTTTGTAATCAGTTCGATTTCCACTTTGTCGTGTTTTGTTATTTTGAATAACAGCGCCTGACAGAAAGGGCAGGTAGAGAAAGTGTCCCAATATTCACCAGGCCGTGGCTGTATTGTTTTTAATTTCTCAAGGCAAGCGGGGCAGTTATACGCAATAAGTTTTGCCCCGTTTTGTTCTGCTACCGCAAGCCATGTTTTATAAGAATGGGTTAATGAGTTAGTTACCTTATTCACTATTCCTCCCGGTTTCATTTTTCTGCTTTTCTTGATTCCAGGCTTTTTCCATAAATTCATTACTGAAATCCATTTCAGGGGCTTGAACAAAAGCGATATAAGCCTCTTCCTGGCAGTTCGTGCAGTAGCCCGATACTTTTCTGCACCCACAATTTTCACAGAAATAGCTCATGCTGCAGCCCTGCTGCGCTGTGCTTCTATGTCGCGCTGTTCAGTTATGATTTCCTTCACTTCATTTAATAGTTCGCCTGAGAGCGAAATAGTGCCGCTCTCGTCGATTCCTGCAAGAGTGATAAGCTCAACCAAGCGGCGGGCTTTCTTTACACTGATTTCAGGTGCTATAACGCTACGGGTTACTTTCTTTTTGCCAATGGCAGCAGCTTTGGCTTTATCTTTTTCCAGCACTTCCCCGGCCTTCTCACCGTGTTCTTTAACACGATCAACGGCAACAGCTATGGAAACCTCCCCAGATTTAACCGCTTCCTGAACGTCATGATTTGCAACGCTCAGTGTCAAAAGGTTTTCAACCGTTGGGATTGCCTTGTGGACCAGCTTTGCGATTTCCGCCGTCGTCAGGTTGAATGCGGCAAGGTCACGAACAACCGCTGCTTGCTCAATAGTCGTGAGTGGTAGCTGATTATTCGACGTCATGATGCGTGCAATGCGCTGCACGTCGTTTCCGGTGAATGGCACGATGTGGATACGGTCTACAGGCTTCCCGGCCTCACGGCAGCGCAGAAAGCAACGCTGGCGGCGATGGCCTTCAACAATCCACACTCCGCCCTCATCACGGGGTATCACCTCAAGCGCCGGGACAACGCCGCCCGCCATCATGAAGGCGAAGGTGTCATCATCAGCGTTACGAGTACGTTCGTTATCTTCGCGGCGGTTGAAGTTAGGCCGAACGTGAATATCGTCGATAGAAATAAACATGCCGGTGTCAGAGCGTTTGATGATGCCGCCCTTGATCATTTTCTTAAATGAATTAGCCATATCATAGCCCTCTTAATTTATTAACATACTTCATGCATTTAGTCGGACTGCATTCCTGCCATTTATTTTTGTGCTGCATTTTTTGGCTTGGAGTGTAATAACAGACCGTTCCTGATGGCGTTCGGAATACCAGCGTGTTGTTACCTTCCTCAAATGTGATCCTGTTTTTGATAAAGAAGGCTTTGATTCTTTCGTGAGCACCATCCCTTGCTTTTTTTCTACCTTCTTTCAGATAGGGAGCAATATCACGATAATAATCACCTACATCACCCATTCTTATTATTCCTTTTCTTTCTCAGATTACGACGATTAGATAATTCAGCGACGATTTTTCTCGTATAGTCGATTGCAGGATTCAAAGGCTGCTTGCGCGGATATCTCAAATCATCGTTTTTTTCTTCGAGAATTTCATTTTCAAATACAAACATATCACCCTCCTGTCAGGCCGCATGAGCGGCCCACAGCGTTACCGAACTGACAGAGTGTCTTCTCCGCGAACTACGCGAGCACCAGGAATAAGGTTCAGTTGCTCTGGTGTTGGTTCTTCGCCTTTCGCTCGCAGAGCTTCAATAGCTTTCAAGTTTTCAGTCAGGATTTTTTTAATTGCTTCCTTATCAATTTCATTAACTATCTCTGTATGAGACGTTACATAATCATCAGGCAATAATGTTTCATCAATAATATCAAGTGAGATACTTCCCTTTCTCACCGAATAAGTATTGACTGCCGTTTTGAAGGATGTGCGACCAGTAGCAATTAAACAATCAAGCAGATATTTTTTAAGGTTAAAGCTCTGACGGTCCCAATGCTTTGAGCGTTCAGTGAGTCTTGCCGCTTCTTCTTTGCATTTCTTTTTGTTTGCTTCAAAGTCGCGAATAACTGACATGGTGGCATCGAATTTATCTTCCATCATGCCTTCGATGCCTTCCAGTGTATCCGCAATAGTTTGTGGGTCCATTTCGCCACTTACAGCAAGTGAAAGGATTTTGCTAATCTCGTTTGCTAAATCTATTGTGCGAGTACTCATGCTTTTTCCTCCAGATTTTTAAGACATTCAGCCTTAACTTCTTCAAGACGGCGCAAGCGGCCTTCTAAATATTTTGCATATTCATTATCAGCAGTCTCTTTTGCAGATTTTAAATGCACAGCAATTGTGCGTGTCAGGCTACTGGCAATTTTAGATACTTCATTCTGAGTAACAGCTTTGCGCATGGTTTCAACGTTGCCTTTAAAACGCTCGTCCAGTTCTTCACGAATACGCGCAGTATCATCGGCTTTATCACTGGCATCTTTAATTTCAAACTCCAGTTTACTTTCTGCTTTATAAACAGCGTCATCATAAAGCCCAAGCCAGATATCAGCAGAAAAACCGAGGGTCGATAATGCTTTTTTGATTGCATCTGTTAGCGATTTTTTATGAACTTCGCTATCGCAATAAATCCCATGTTTAGTTGTTTGCCGATAAACAGTTGAGCCATAACTTTCAACAGTGGCACGTTCACCCTCAGCTAAATACCAAAGCTCAATTTTGAGATAATGGTTTAATTCATAAATTAAAGAACCATCAGAATCACGAAGAGTTCTTTTTCCGATGAACTTATTACCTTCAAATATTTTTTCTGATAATGGGGAGCCTTCTAGCATTTTATCTTCGATAACTTTCCAGCCCCAGCCTAAACCCACAGGGCCAAACATTTCTGTTGCACGCATAATCATGTATTCGGCATTAATACTTGTTCCTCCGAATCCAAGATCGCTCATGTCTTTTGTATAACGAGGGTTTGTGCGCATGACGTTACGCCACAGCTTCAGGTTCTCGCTATCTCCCAGCTCCTTATCCAGTTCGTCGGCACGTACAATAAAACTGGTGTCTGGTTCTGTGACGATGGTAGGGGCTGGTACTTCTTTCGGTTTACCTTCAACCCAGCGGGGATCATCCTTGTCGCTGATTCCTTCTACATACTCCCCACGGTGAGCTGCAAGTTGCTTGTCCACTTCTTCAGATGATGGAGTATTATTTTCCGGTTCAGGTTTTACCCCGTTTTTAAGCTGCTGGTGTTCTTCTTTGCTGATTTCGATAAAACCATCTTCGCTGAGGATCTCAACCAGTCTTTCGTATTTATTTACTCGTCCCCAGCGATCGCCGTTCACCTCCTTGTAATAGAACGGGCCAGTACGCTCTACATGTGGCGCAGTTTCCTGCGTCCCCGCTGTTGAGTCATCGTCGTGCTGTTCCGGTTCCACTGTGCCAGTCGTTGACGCTGAAGAGTCCAGAGAGCTATCTGCGTTCGACGTGTCCTGTTTGGTTTCATCTTCAAAAACCCCGTGAGATAACAGAAAAGCATTTATGTAATCATTCAGATGCACCGCGTCTTTGTGAATATCGTCAGGGCGCATCTGAACCAGATCACGGATAGTCAGCAGGTCATATTCGAGCGCACGTTTAATGGTGCGCAATGCTGCGGAGAATCGCTTCCAGTCGTCCCTGTCCTTGTCGATAATTTCCTTTTTAGCCCAACGATAAATCTCACCGTCAACGCTGCCAGGATTAACGTCACCCGGCCAAAACGCGTTAGCGAGTTCCTGATCCAGAGTTTGATATGTATGCTTGTACGTCCGCTTAGGACGTTCGCCAGCATCATTTGCAGGACTCATGTTTACTGCGTTATTTGCCGCCTTATCTCGTACGATACTGGCAACTGATTTTGAAGGGCCGCCAGGTTTGCGCTCACCCTCGAGGCGCTTCTTCCAGTTCACTAATTCTGCTTTAATTTCAGGCCATTTAGCAGTAGGGGCGCATTTAGCCATAACCCATCCAATTGCGTTTAAAATACGCTCTGAGTGCATGGCGGAAATTTCTGGCGTCTTAGTGATTGCTTCTACAATATGCCCCTCAAATGAAGGCGTTTCTTCTTGTAGAAGCGTGCGAGCAGCAGGGATGAGATCCTTGGTTAACTCATCATGTCCATACATTACCAGCGCCGCAATCTTGGTATCAGCCGATAAGGTATTAATATCTACTGCCTCTTTTAGTTCGGCTTTAATTACGGGGTGCCCGACCTCTTCATCCCAATCATGTTCGTACATGAAATTTTCATCCCAGCAATCAATAGACGGACAGGGGATCTCTGGTGCAGCTTCGCAAATGAGGAATTTATAAGCGGCATCCTGCGCACCTGGATAATCTTCCACAAAACTTAAAGAGCATTTGGCCCGAGCATGGCGCTCGTCTTTAGCTTCGAATGCACGTGCAACTTTACGCGCTCCGCTTTCTTCAATAGATTTTTCATCTGGTATCGCTGCACAGATAAAAGTTTTTAAGTCAGACATGATTTTCTCCATCTTTCACAGTTTCAAATGTTTCATTTAATTTTTTTAAGACTATTTCTGGTAAAACATGATCGAGGTGCTTCTTGTCAGAAAGTTTTATCTGACCAATAGCCAGAATTATTAGTTCTTCAGTAGTTAGATAACCGTTTGCTACAAGTCCCATCACCATTTTTTTCATTGCACTATGTGTGATGCTCAGTGTGATTTCTTCACCGTTATTGAGAACCATTTTTTTAAAATCAAGATTAATTTCCAAATCGATACCCTCATTTATCAAGCTGAAAACTTGATTAAATTTTCATGTTGATAAATGCCCCGCGAACGGGGCGTTCTGAATCAGTCTTCACCGCCGAGTTGCTCATATATTTGTTGAGCATCATCGTCGTTTTGATCACATAAGGCTTCCCACGCCTCCCAATTGTCGGACAGGAACTCTCGAACCCGCATTAATTCGTATTCCATTTATTTACCCTTTGTTAGTATGTTTAAGAAATTTTCAATGTTCACTTTCATGATTCTATTTTTATAATTTTTGTACGAGCCATTAATAATGTTGTGTTGAATTAAAAGTTCTCCTGTATTGTTAATAGCCTCCATAGCATCAAGCGGATTATCGAATTTGCCGAGCACGTCACCGCCATCAAAAGCAACGGTGTAACCCTCATCATCGCTGGTCTGAATAAAGCCAGAAAGATTACCCGCCGTTTTGAACGCCGCGAGATTTTTGTTGATTGCCTTGAGTGTGGTGATGCTAATGTTTAAATTAAACATAGTGCGCTCCTGAATTTTATGTGTAAAAATCCCCGCCAGATGATGGCGTGTTAATTAATATTTGAAACTAGTCGCTATCTTGTTCGTCAAATACACTCAATATAAATATCACCAACAAATAAAAAACAATTGTTGCTAATGAAAATACTTTTAATCCGGTTTTAAAGGTTTGCCAATCAATCATAACCCCGCTGGTGTTTCTCCATTATTCCGAATAATGCCTTCTACCGGATAACATTCGCCAGTAATGTGTTGTTCAACCGCAACCGCCTTACATTCTGAAAAGCTGTCATAAACACCGATTACCTGATCCTGTACTTCTCCGGTAGTTAAATAAACAGTCATTACAAGTGCGAACAGAGTATTCATTTTTAACCTTTTTACCTGTGGCAATGGCATGTTGAATAATTGCTTGTTGAAACATCACTTCATCCTGAAGATAAACAGCAATTGCGAATTTACTTTGAGCCGCTTCTATCGGTGTTATCATTATATTTGCCTTCATTTTTATCAGCGTTATAAAAGGTGAGGGCGGTTGGCAAACTCCAGTAATTATTCTCAAGATATCTTTTTGCTGTTTCCTTTGCCTCACCAGTACGAATCATGAATAAATCGATCAATTCTCTTTTATTCATATGCCATCCTTAGAACGTTATTTTTAACTCCTGAGCCATTGCTCATATGTTTTGAGGGGTTTGCCAGTCATAAACTCGTTGCCTTTCCCATCGTCGGCGCATGAACGGTATATCTGATATTCCTGGTCGTTGCTTCCACGTCCTCTGGTTTGCCAGGTGTAGCTGGTTTCCAGTCTCTGCTGTTGTGGTATTGCGTTAAGTTCGAATTCTATTTTCCGTGCATCGTCATAATCATTGCTGAACCATTTCATTTGATCCGACTGGTTAAGACTCCAGAAGTTTTTGAACATGTTATTCAAGTAATTCACGCAGATTGCTTCAACGTGGGCTACTTCTGTATCCAGAATACGAGTACATGCTGCGTTAAATTCGCGGGTTTGCTGTTCAACGGTCTTAGCTGCATGTGGGTTTGGTTCAACATATTCATCAAGCTGATCAGCGCAGCGGAGCAGGTCGGCCACCAGCTGAGATTTACGTGTGTAACCAGTAGTCGGAAAGTCGTAAATGCACATAAATCCGGCTTGTTTTACACACTCATTCCAGTTTTCGATGATTTGCATGATAGTGCGCTTGGTTCCGTTCTGGATGCTTTCAGCTTCGCTGCGTGCTGTACGTGCTAAGTCAATTGCGTTTTGCTTGCTCATAACCAATCTCCTTTTGTTGCTGTTGCCCTTAAGCCAGGCTGGCTGAACTTTTTGCTGAGAACACTGTGCGTGTTTCGATGTGGCTAAGATTAGCTATGGCTAAGTTTTAGATCAAGGAAAAAATAAGTTAAAACTTGATTTTTGGGCATGAAAAAACCCAACTAATTGAATTTAGTTGAGTTATTTTTTTGAATTTCTTTTTCGAGCAATAAGTAATTCTTCAAAAAGGCGATTAAAGCTTTCAACCCGTGCGCGCATTTCGCTTAACTGGGCATCTTGCTCAGACTCTGGAAGAGCATTGAACAATTCAAGTAGTTCCTTTTGCTTTTCATCCAGTACGATCTCCTCTGCTGAAGGTTCTTGCGGCTCCTGATCATCATCACCAAAAAGAATCCAAGTTGGAGTGCATTTTAAGGTTTTACATAAAGCAAAAAGATTCTTACCCGAAGGTTCGCTGTCATCTCTTTCCCATTGGGATACAGATACATCGGACAATTTCAGGGCTTTTGCCAGCGTTTTTTGAGTGAAGCCGAGCTGTTTACGTCGGGCTCGAATACGTTCACCAAGGGTCATATTTTTCATTGTCATAGTTAGCTAATACTAATATTTCTTGATCAAGTTATGGCTTGTGTATATTTTATTAGCTATGGCTAATTTTAGAGGTTGGGTATGTATACACGGGACGCTTTAATTTTCTTTGGAAGCAAAAGCAAATTGGCTGCTGCTGCTGGCGTAAAACTCCCTTCAGTCTACAAATGGGGTGAGTTAGTGCCAGAAGCGCGAGCCTCAAGGTTACAAACGGCTTCAGAAGGAGCACTGCTCTATGACACAGCTCTTTACGATGCTCATGCTAAAGCTAAAAGAAATGGAGAACTGAAACATGAAAATCACCCCGACGATTGAGCAGGTAGCTGCGGGCATCGAGTCGTGGGCGCAAGCTGAGGGCTGGAAAACTGTAGCCGTCCGTTTTGCTGACGAGTATCAGCAAAAAGTTGGGGGAGAGTTAATCCCTCCAGCAGTAGATGAACAGGGGATCAGGAACGCCACGCAGCGTGTAAAACGGATCTTTGGCTTAGGCGGTCCTCGCTACGTCAAAATGGCAGCGAGTTTGTCTGATATCGCGCTTGACGCAATGCCCACACGCCGACGCATGGAAATTGAAGAACCTGATTCTCCAGCTCTGCTAACTGCTAAAGCAATGGAGGCGTATAGCGCCGCAATTGCTGCACTAACAATCAGGTGTCCTACCGCCACTATCAAACTGAATAAGGCAATGGAACACCTTCAGGCTTTGATCCCAGTAGCGGATATGCTGATTCATTAAATTGGGATGGCTGTATGAGTATGTCTTTGATGGTCCTGGCTATGAAAGCGCGGGTGGGAAATCCTCTCCGGAAATTAGTGCTGATAAAGCTTGCTGATAATGCCAGTGATAGCGGTGAATGTTGGCCCGCGGTTGCGACCATAGCGTTTGAATGCGAAATATCAGAACGCTCAGTTCAGAACCATATTAAACAGCTTGTGGTTGATGGTTTTGTACGCGTTGAAGAGCGTAGAGGGGCAAACGGCGTAAATCGTTCCAACATCTACCATTTATCCTTTAATAATAACGGTGCAAATGCTGCACCCTATCAGAACGGGAGCATTTCAGAGGGTGCAAATGCTGCACCCTATGGTGCAACTCCTGCACCCCAGGGTGCAAATGGTGCAGGGGGGGAGGGTGCATCTCCTGCACCCAGAATCAGTCAGTTATTAGATCCAGTCATTGAACCTAAAGATCCCCCTTTATCCCCCAAGGGGAAATCAACCAATAAAAAATTTGACCCGCTGCTTGTGGATCTTCCCGAATGGTTACCACGACAAGTTTGGTCTGAGTGGGTCGCGTACCGCCGGCAACTCCAGAAGCCAATTAAAACGCAATATGGTGTAACGGGCGCAATCAACAAACTGGAAGAATTCAGACGACAAGGTTACACACCTATGGCGGTGATCTCTCATTGCATGGCAAATGAATATCGCGGGTTATTTGCCCCGCCAGTTGCTCCAACGACGTTGAAAAATTCAGTGGTGGGTATTTCGACACCAGATGCCGAAATTCCTACAGGCTTTAAGGGGTAGTCATGAAGAATTTATCTGATGCCATGAAAAGATTGCAGAGGATTATTCCGGCAGGTATATCACCGAAATTTTCCAGTGCTAAGGAGCTGATGGAGTGGCAGCAGGAAGAGGGGCGCAAACATTCAGAGCAACTAAATCGAGAAAACCAGCGTACCAGAATTGAAAAAAAATTCGGTCGTTCTGGCATTCGTGATCGATATCAGAACTGTACTTTTAAAAACTACACTGTTGCGAATGAAGGTCAGAAAAAGGCACTCACAATGGCTAAATCCTGGCTAAATAATTTTGGTTCAGGCTGTGCGTGTTTTGTGTTTAGCGGATCTCCAGGAACAGGGAAAAATCATCTTGCAGCCGCGATTGGTAATGCATTACTGGCACAGCAAAAAAGTGTGTTGATTATTACTGTGGCTGACCTGATGACTGAATTTAAGGCCAGCTTCAACGGGGGAAAGACTGAGGCAGAGCTTATGGACAACCTTTGTCGTGTTGACCTACTGGTTCTTGACGAAGTTGGTGTTCAGATGGACTCGAAGTACGAGAAGGTGATCCTTCATCAAATCATTGATAGAAGGACTTCAATGTTCAAGCCAGTAGGGATACTTACAAACCTGAATTTTGCAGAACTCAACCACGCTATTGGAGAACGTGCGATTGACAGAATGCAAATGGAAGGGGGCATTTGGGTGATCTTTAACTGGGACAGTTACAGAGCAAGAACGAAATGATGCATGTTTTTGTTACCTGAGTTCTGAACAAAAATTACCGGATAGTTTCCTGAAAATTGATAAGCATTACCTGTATAAAAGGTTCACAAACAAACTGTTTGTATCAGTGCGAAATGTGTTCAAAATATTGAAAATATTAACATTTATCAAAAAGTGTATGTTTAAGCTGGAAAGATATACTGTATGAATGTACAGTAAAAGACGTAACGCAAAGCTAAGGTACTCAGTGTTCACTTAGAGCTGGGAAACTGATAACGAACAGACTCACGATGGAGACGGCTGGGACAAATCCATGCTGACAGAGGACAGAGGGAAATCACTGTGTATATACCTGATGAAATGGTGAGAGGTTTACACGAAAATACGCGACCGTTGCTCATTTATCGCAATGATGACGGTTCGTTCAAATGTGGATTTGTTCTACGTCCTGATGAGTTCGTTACCAGCCTGATTAAGTTAAACGAAGCAAGAAAAGCTGCGGGATTGCCGATTGTAGACGTGCTGGGAAATCCTCTATAATGTTTTAAGGGTCTGAACAACCCGCTGAAACACTGTGCCACCGGAGATAACGATGGCGCATATCCACATAGTAAAAATCAATAGTGAGTTACTGGCTCCGGCAACGGAAGAGGCCAGGAATTTTTTACAGCGCGTTAAACTTGGCGAGTGGATTCACGCCGATTTTAAACGAGTGAGAAATTACCGCTTTCACAAGAAATTTTTCAAACTCCTGCAACTCGGTTTTGAATACTGGACACCGACAGGCGGCATGGTAACGCCTGAAGAATGTCAGTTCCTGGACGGGTTCATCGCATTCGTGTGTAGTCGCGTTGGTGAGGGGCATAGCGCAGCATTTGATGAAGCAGCAAATCTCTATATCAACGAACAGTCAATTCAGCGATCAAACGATACGGCGTTACTGAAAGATTTCGAAGCGTTTCGCGAATGGGTAACTGTCCAGGCTGGTTACTTCACGACGCATCTTAATCCTGATGGTAGCCGCTGGCTCCGCGCAAAATCGATATCATTTTCAAATATGGATGAGTCCGAGTTTGAAGGGCTATATAAATCCGTTCTGAATGTGCTCTGGAACTACATTCTTTATCAAAAATTTTCCTCTCAAATCGAGGTGGAAAACGTTGCGGCACAGCTTCTGGAGTACGCAGCATGAAGAGAAAAGCGGCAGACCTACGCAAAGCTGCACGCGGGCGCGAATGCACAATTCGCATCCCTGGCATCTGCAACCACAATCCTGATACGTCATGTCTGGCGCATTACCGGCTGGCGGGTACGTGTGGTACCGGATGCAAGCCTGACGATGAACAGGGTGCTATTTCCTGTAATGCCTGTCACGACGTTATCGACGGAAGGGTTAAAACGACAGAGTTCAGTTATGAAGAGCTTCGGCTTATGCACGCCGAGGGGATCCTCCGCACCCAGTTAATCTGGAGAAAGGAGGGGCTACGATGAACGCTCAGCAGCTAGAGTATATTCGGATTAAGCTGCGCCAGGCGCTGGTGGATGACTCAGGAAACACCAAAGGCCAGCTTGAGGCATTCGCAGAACACCCACCAGCTGATAAGGACCGCAATCCACGCCAGCGTATTCATGTTGTAGAACTGGATAACGGTCGAGGGAGAGTGAGAAGAGTTAAAGCCGAAAATACAGCTCTGTATGTGCTGGAGACGCGTAGTCGCCGCCGCCCGATGCCTCCGATAAGAGAAAAGGCGTTCTCTTCGTGTGTATGGCGTAGAGCCGTTCTGGCGCTAAATGCCAGCCAGCAGGCCTGGCTGAAATACTGCTATGGTTTTGATCTTCATTTCGGTTATCAGACTGAAATTTGTCGCTATATATGGAATAACTACGAAAGCGGTCTGGATGGTGCAAAGTTGCAAAAGAGGGTTAAGCGCCGATTGATTTCACTTGTGTGGCTGGCCGCGCAGGAAGTTGCGGCGAGGAACAATAACGACACATATAAAGAATATGCAGCCACGGCGTTAGCTAATTTTCTCTCTATTAATCGCGATACGTGGTATCAGACCTATGCTGAACCGTGGCGGGTTTTTAAGCTGCTGGCATCTGAACTGGATAGAAGGGGGTTATGTGATATTGGACTGATTTTAAAGATTGGCGAAAAAGAGTGAATTGCAAAACCCGACAATTTATGCCATATTTAAGCCTAATTTTGATATGTTGTCATAATTACATACTTTTCAATACTTGGCGCTTAACATCGGCTTTTGGTAGCATAAATGGAACAGCTTGAAACTGACTTCACAGCTCTTTTCACTGGTGGAGATATGCCCGAACCGCATGCGCGCTTGGCCATACTTCGTTTTACTACTATTTTTTCTCTTTATGAGGCTAAGCTTTGTAGTTGTGAAGCGAGCCAGAGTCGTTCTGCTGATTATGCAAAAGAGTTTCTTCGCTTAGGGTTTCGTGATGTTGAGACGCTAAGTTATGTTTTTCAACATTGCAAAAAACGCTATTTTCCCGGCGGTGAAGAAAGCTCAAATTTTAAGAGCCTATGTGGTTACAGGAGTGATGGAAAAAAACCAGCTACCCCGAAATTTCTTAGGGAAGCAATAACTAATATTTTTCAACACTCCGAACCTACTTTAGAAGATAAATTGACTGTGTGCTTGTTCTTTTGTTTTCGTTTGCGAAACAATTTATTCCATGGGCCAAAATGGAATCATAATATAAACTATCAAAGTGAAAATCTTAATTTGGCCGCTGATTTGCTTTTATCTATATTGCTTGAGACAAAAGAAAAATCATGGAGTTTTTATAAATAATGACATTCAAAACCCGCCCAAAAGCGGGTTTTTTAAATAAAAATGGCTTCATGATTATTTTGTTGTTGCGCCTATTTGCTGCATTTTGCTGATTACCCGATCCAGTTCTTCGGGTGTCAGGGCCAATTGTGCTGCTATATAAAACAGGATATGCGGCGACATAGCGCGAGGCGATTCCCCGCCGGTATACTTTCTCCACTGACTATTACTCGCGACGCCAGCAAGGTCTGCCATCTGGTTCCCGGTATATCCCAGCTCATCTTTCAAGCGGTTGAGATCATCAGGTGAAGGTGGCGTGTAATCGTTAATTAATCGCATATATTGCCTTTTAAAAAAAAGCCCCTTTCGGGGCTTCTTGTCAGAAAAATTTGAGTAGCACTGTCTTTATGGTAGCTACTGCACCGATTAAGCTGGTTGCTACTACTATCGGATACCAAGCTGATTCCCGGTTCAGTTTAGATGTTTCAGCAATCAGCTTTGCAATTTCTGCGTTAACTTTTGCTAATTCTGCCTGGGTCATTGCTTTACTCATTTGTTCTTCCTTTCGGGTTCGGGCTGCGGCCTTTCCGCTACCTCATGTGATTAATAATAGCCCCTTTGGTGCTATCTGTCAATCTCAGAAAGATAAAAAATTCACCAATTCCCGCATCAGTGCGGTTTTTTTGTTCTCAGACTCTCGGGATCATCATCGATGCGCTTCGTTGTTAAATCCAGCCCGAAGTGTCTGACCCTCTATAACTACAGCGCCATCCGTCTATCGGAGGTGGGACATGTATCGAATGGACAAACTTACAACAGGAGTTGCCTACGGAGCATCAGCAGGCAATGCGGGATTCTGGTTGCTGCAACTACTCGACAAAGTATCTCCTACGCAATGGGCGGCTATTGGCGTTCTCGGGAGTCTGGTTTTTGGATTACTGACGTATCTGACGAATTTATATTTCAAAATTAAAGAAGACAGGCGGAAAGCCGCCAGGAGGGAATAATGTCTCCGGCATTTCGGAAAACCGTTCTTGCGGCGGTCAGCGGTGGGGCGATTGCTATAGCTTCAGCACTAATCACAGGCACTACCGGTAATGATGGCCTTGAGGGTGTTCGGTATGAGCCTTACCGTGATGTTGTTGGCGTTTGGACGGTCTGCTACGGGCATACAGGAAACGACATCATACAAGGAAAGACATACACAAAAGCCGAGTGTGACGCCCTGCTGAATAAAGACCTGGCTTTAGTAGCTCGCCAGATTGATCCGTTCATTCAGAAACCAATCCCAGAAGCAATGCGCGGGGCGCTGTACTCATTCACCTATAACGTTGGTGCGGGAAATTTCAAATCCTCAACACTGCTACGCAAAATAAACCAGGGTGACATGAAAGGTGCTTGCGAACAGCTTCGACGCTGGACATATGCAGGAGGAAAACAGTGGAAGGGACTGATTACCCGGCGCGAGATTGAACGGGAGGTGTGCTTGTGGGGGCAGGAATGAAGTGCGTAATAGTTCTTTCTGTTGCGGTTTGGATTACGGTTATCGTCCTTTCGTGGCGGGCTGGCTGGAACTCCCACGCTGAGCACGTAAACGCCATGGCGGCAAAGAAAAGAGAAGAGGCCGAAAAATCAATACAGCAGGTTGAGAAAAAAGCTGCTAACGCTACTGAAACCGGAAAGGTCATTTACAAAACAATAACCCGTGACGTGGTGAAATATGTACAGACTCCGAATCGCACTGTGTGTCAGTTTGATAGTCATGCTGTGCAGTTGCGCCAGCGTGCAATCGACGCTGCCAACACCATCCCCGGATTTGATGAATCCTCCTTGCAGGGCCAGTAATGCTGGAAACAATTCCGACGAGGATTTGCAGGCCGATATTGAAACGGCTGAATGTCTGCGACAATTGCGATTAGACAAATACCGCTGGCAGGCCTACTACAAGGCCATTATCTGAAATGGGTAATCGATCATATGTGCATCTATTTCGCCGATTATGAAAAATCAGAAAGTGGCCTGAAGGGGTTTTTTGAGTCTGGGATTTGAAGTGTGAGGATTTTCGGCATTACAGAAGGCCTTCCCAGCGAGGGGCTTCGATAATGCAAAGCTGTTGGCAGTTTCCCACCGCGTACCTAGCGCTCAATTTTTGACAGCTTTTTTATTATGCAGATGAGAAGAAAAGGAAGAATGGGCGACCGCCGGCAGCTTGGACCCTGCCGACAGTCATCATACCCATAGAGCAGGTCATGAGTATAACCGAGGCCCACCAGCTCTCGAGAGCCGGGCCAGTTTACGCAGGTTTGAGCCGTGACTGAACAAAAAATTTCTATTCGTTATCTTGAGCGCTCAAAATTAAAACCGTTTGAGCGCAACGCGATGATCCATTCCGATGCTCAGGTGGCACAGATTGCAGCCAGTATTGAAGAGTTTGGATGGACAAACCCGGTTTTGATTGATGAGAACAGCGAAGTGATTGCTGGGCATGGTCGGCTGGCTGCAGCCGAGTTGCTGGAGATATTTTCGATACCAACAATCACCCTTCGTGGCCTGACTGACGCACAAAAGCGTGCGTATCGCATTGCAGATAATAAATTGCCGCAGGGCGCAGTATGGGACGATGCGTTACTGAAGGCTGAGCTTGAATCATTGAGTGCGGAAGGATTCGATCTGAATCTGACGGGCTTCAACGATTTTGAAATCGGTTCTATGAAAGGGGATGCAGGGGATATTCCTGGCGAGCACTGGATCGGAATGCCCGAGTTTGAGCAGGAAGAAAAGCAGGGAGTTAAACAGCTTATCGTGCACTTCGAAACAGAAAGTGATGTTCACGCGTTTGCTGAACTGGTAGAGCAGACCATTACCGATAAAACGAAGTATATCTGGTACCCGGCTAAGGCGAGGGAACGTCTCAAAGATAAGGTGTATCTCAGCGATGAATCCTAAGTTCCCCCTCTACATCGTCAGCAAAGGGCGCTGGGAAAGCCGATTGACGGCTAAAACACTTGAGCGCCTGCAGGTACCGTATTTTATCGTTATTGAAGAACAGGAATACGCGCAGTATTCAGCGGTTATCGATAAAGAAAAAATACTGGTTCTGGATAAAAAATATCAACGTGATTACGACACATTTGATGAGCTTGGACTGACTAAAAGCGTCGGCCCTGGCGCAGCGCGTAACTTTGTATGGGACCACTCAATCGCTGGTGGTTATCCGTGGCATTGGGTGATGGACGATAACATTCGTGCGTTCTACCGGTTGCACAAAAACAAGCGTTTGAGGGTTGGTGACGGGACGATATTCCGCTGTATGGAAGATTTCGTTTTGCGTTATGAAAATGTCGCTATGGCGGGACCGAATTACTACATGTTCGCGCCTGACAGACAAAAATGCCCTCCGTTTATCACGAATACACGGATTTATTCCTGCAATCTGATTCGTAATGATTCGCCGTTCCGCTGGCGCGGCCGTTACAACGAGGATACGGACTTATCTCTGCGTATGTTGAAGGCTGGCTGGTGCACGATTCAATTCAACGCTTTTTTGCAGAATAAAGTTGCAACTCAAAAAATTAAAGGTGGGAACACTGCTGAGTTTTATGCTCAGGAAGGGACCTATAACAAATCCCGAATGCAGGTCGAAATGCATCCTGATGTGTCGAGGATGGTTTTTAAATTCGGGCGGGTACATCACCACGTTGACTATTCGCGGTTTAAATCTCTCCGGTTACGTTTACGTTCTGATATTCAAATTACCGATGGAGCAGACAACTACGGAATGGTTCTGAAAGAGAACTATACGGAGTAATCATGTTCGATCGGCAAAAAGTGCAGGTTTTAGCTGCTCGCCGTCTTACCGAGCAGCAAATCGCGGATGTTCTGGAAATCGATCTTCAGGAACTGAAAAAAAACAGGGATGAGCTTTCCAGTTTCCGTAAGGAAATCAGGATCGGCAGAGCGAAAAGTGAGGCTGAGTTACGAGGGGCTTTATATAAAAAGGCCAAAAGTGGTGATGCTGGTGCTTACCATGAATTACTGCGTCGAGAGAAACAACAGGACGGTGACTGATGAGAAAGACGGACTGGGAGGCCATCAGACGCGAGTATGAAACTGATGGAGTGTCAGCCCGGAAGTTAGCGGAAAAATACGGCCTCAGTCATACAGCGATAAACCAGAGGGCAAAAGCTGAGAGTTGGCAAAAGCCGGAAAAAAAAACTCCAGAAAAAAAAGTTTCCACGAAAAAGATTTCCACCGAAAAAGTGGAAAGAAAAAAAGTGGAAACACGGAAACTGGAAACAGAAAAAAAACTGGAAGAGGCGGGTGAGCGGGTATCAAAACCCGGAAAGATAAAAAAAGGAACGGATGATGATTTTTATTCTTTTGATCCCGCTGAATTCGGGCTTTCGGAAAAGCAGGGAATTTTTGCAGAAAATGTAGCGGCAGGAAAAAAACTTGTCGAAGCGTATCGGATTGCAGGATATGACGGTGAGGGAGCATCAGCACATTCTTGCGCTTCAAAGATGTTGAGAAATGCAAAGGTTTATCGTGCAGTCAGTTTTCTTCGCGATAAACGTCAGCAACGCCTTTCGCTTACCGAAGATGAAATTATTCATCAGCTTTCAGCCATTGCCAGCGCAAACCCCAACGAACTGGTTCAGTACAGGCGTGTTAACTGTCGGTATTGTTGGGGTGAGCGTCATCTTTATCAGTGGCGGGACATTGAAGAATTCGACAAGGCTGCGGAAAAAGCCAGTCAGGACGGAAAGGAACAACCTGAATATGGCGGTCTGGGATTTGTCGAAACGGGTTTTCCAAATGAGGATTGCCCAAAGTGTAACGGTGAAGGAGAGACACAACTTTTTGTAGCTGATACCACTCAGTTAGATGGTGACGCTCGCTGGCTGTATGCAGGTATAAAACAGACTCAACATGGCCTGGAAGTTCGCATGGCGAATCAGGAAGCTGCACGCCGGGATCTCCTGAAAATAATTGAGGCCAAAAAAAATCGACTCATTAAAAACGCCGGTGATGATCCACCTGATGAGGAAAGTGACATCAGCGACGAACAGCTACACGACGCGTTAAGGAGCTTGGGTTATGGCAGATTTAGCGCTCAACTCTCAGACAGAGAAACATCGTCGAACAACGACGAACAAGCGGGAACTGACTAACAGGGAGATCCTGGAAGGTTTTAAAAAAAGAGCGATAGAAAAAGCACGCGAAACGATGCTGGATTTTACGCTCTACACCCATCCGACATATCAGACGGGTTGGTTTAATGAATTAATTTGTCTTGAGCTTGATAAATTTCTGGCGGATGTAGAAAAAGGGCTTATGCCCCGCCTGATGATTTTTGCTCCTCCACGTTCTGGGAAGAGTGAATTGGCCTCTCGTCGGTTTCCGGCAAAAGTTTTGGGAAAACATCCAGACTGGAATGTTATTTCCTGCTCTTATTCTTCTGACCTCGCAAACCGCATGTCACGCGATACTCAGCGCATCATTGAAGGTGAGCGCTATCGCGAAGTTTACCCGTATACGCGCCTCGGTGGCGGTCGTAACAGCGCGATCAGGACTGCCGAACTGTGGGAAACGATAAGCGATAAAGGGCAGCTGACAGGCGGTTCATACCGTGCGGCTGGAGTTAATGGGGGGATCACTGGCCAGGGTATGAATATTGGGGTTATTGATGACCCTGCAAAAGATTATAAAACGGCGTCCTCTCCGGTTTACCAGGAAGCTGTCATGGACTGGTACGACACGACATTTTTTACGCGTGTTGATCCAAAATTAAACGGGATAATTATTATCCTGACCCGCTGGCATAAAGACGACCTGGCGGGGCAACTGCTAAAAAAAGCAAAAGAAGGTGGTGAAGCGTGGCGTGTCGTTAGTTTTCCGATGGAGGCAGAAAACGACGAATACCACGAACTGAACGGAAAAAAATATTTCCTGAGAAAAAAAGGCGAAATACTTTTTCCTGAACGAATGCCCCAGGCTTTTGTAGATAAATGCAAACAGCGCGGATCGCTGGTCTGGAATGCGTTGTATCAGCAGAGGCCAGCAGCGAAAGGTGGTGGCCTGATTAAATCGGCGTGGTTTGGAGAGTACACACAGCTTCCAAAACTTAAATGGCGAGCTATTTACGCCGACACAGCCCAAAAAATAAAGGAAGTTAATGACTTCTCTGTATTCGAGCATTGGGGGTTGGGCGTTGACGGATATCTCTATCTGATCGACCTGATACGCGGGAAATGGGAATCAGATGAGCTGAAGAGGCGAGCTATCGCGTTCTGGGACAAGTGCAAGCCGATGCAGAACGGGCCGCTGCGCTTCATGGCAGTTGAAGATAAATCTTCCGGTACTGGCCTGATTCAGTCTATCCGTAAGGGCGCTCTCTGCCCTATACGCGCGATACAGCGCGATCAGGATAAATACACCCGCCTCATGGATTCGCAGGGCTGGATCGAGTCTGGTTACATCAGACTTCCAGCTTCTGCTACCTGGGTAAGTGATTTCCTACAGGAAATGGAGGGTATCAACTCCGCTTTTAACACTCACGATGACCAGCTTGATCCGATGATGGATGCCATTAAAGAGGCGTTTGACAACTGCGTTACCCCATACAATGAATGGTAAATTATGGCCGAGAAAGAAACCAAAGTGGCTAAGCCCCGCTTTAAATTAACCAATAGCGGCGGGGTGATGCCTGTCTTTGACAATCTTTCTAATGTCGTTACAGGCATGGGAACGAATCGCGACCGTCGCTCTTATAACCGCTTCACAATTACCCAGCTCAATGATTATTTGGAAATGGAAGCCGCTTATTTCGATAACTGGATAGCGGGGGCAGTAGTTGACCATCCTGTAGAGGATGCCACGCGAGAATGGCGAACCTTTACGGGGAAAGAGGCGGCGAAAATTCATGAGGCTGAAAAATTATTCGAGCTTCAGGAAAAAACACAGGCCGCTTTTACCTGGGCTGGCGTTTACGGTGGTGCTGGCGTTCTGCTGATAACTGATCAGGAGCTGGGCCAGCCGTTAGAACTGGACAAAATAAAGCAGGGTTCGCTTAAACGTCTGGTTAATCTTGACAGAACGATGATTTCTCCATCTGCCTATAACTATTCGGATCCGACCGCAGAAAACTACATGCGAGCGGAAACTTACCGGATAAACGGAGGGGTGCAGAACGTTCACCACAGCCATTTCATTATCGCCCCTGGCGAAGCCTTACCGCCGCGCTTGCGATTGCTCAATAACGGATGGGATGACAGCGCGTTAAGGCGATGCATGGAGGATTTAAAGGACTCAGCCGCAGCGAAAGCCGGTATTGCGTCACTCATTCTCGAAGCCAACATTGATGTGATCTCCCGCGATAACCTGGCTACGGACCTTTCATCGGGTGATATGGACCAGTCCATCATGAATCGATTCCTGAATTTTGGAATGCTGAAATCCATGTTCAGGCTGGCTCTGATGGATACCACGGAGAATTTTGACCGCAAGCCGATTTCATTCGGTGGGCTGGGGGAAATCCTCTCCGTTCTCATGGAGTGGACAGCAGGAGCCGCCAAACAGCCCATGACGCGTTTGTTTGGCGTGCAGTCAAAAGGTCTGGGTGATTCTGGTCAAGGGGATGCGAAGAACTACTACAACCGCGTTCGCGGCGAGCAGGAAATGAAGTATCGGAAATTCCTGAACCAGATCGACGAGGTTTTAATTCGCTCCACGCTGGGCGTTGCGCCTGACGACCTGAACTATGAATTCAACCCTCTCGAAATTCCGACTGAATCAGAAGTTAAAGATCGAAATCTGGCAGAAGCCCAGACCGATGACCTTCGCATTCAGCAAAAAGTCATTCCGCGATCTGCTGTGGTTCGAAAACTCAAAGAGAGTGGCCAGTATGTTATCAGCGAAGAATTCCTTAAACGCGTTGAAGAGGACGAACGAGCAGAAGCTGCTGGGGAGTTCCACTTCAATATCGGAGAAACTGAAAAGGAGAATTCAGGAACAGGCAACGCGCCGCTGTCCGATTCACTTGATGGCGGTTAACGGGGACCTTGAGAAGTATTACAACGGCCAGCTAAGGACGATGATTGCGCTGATGGCCAGAAATGTGCAAGAAGCCCTGATTCCAGTCCTGAAGCGAAATTATACCGCAGATAGCCTTCTTACCGACCTGATAAAAGCCGCGTTAAACCATGCCGCAGAACGTTTCTATTCTGACGCCTATCACGGGCAGCAGAACAGGCTGGCGCAGCGCGTAGTTAGCTTGGCTGAGTCGGAAACATCGGCGGCGTTCGTCGAGCAAATTAACAGGGCGCTGGGCGTGGATATAGAGGGGCTTTTGACGCGTGAAAGCCTGGGTGATTTTTTCGATGCCGCGGTAGAAGAAAACGTGGCCCTGATTCGCTCTCTGTCGTCTGATTATTTTGACAATATCCAGCGGCAGGTGATGGACAGCATTCTGAGAGGAGACAGCGTTACCACCCTGACGCGCAACCTTCAGGCGGTGACAGGGGCAACGTATCGCAGAGCTGCGCTGATAGCGCGTGACCAGACGCTGAAGGTCACCAGTGACATTAACCGCAAGCGGCAGACTTCATCCGGTATAAGCCGTTTCAGGTGGTCAGATTCGAAAGATGCCAGGGTGTCAGGCAATCCCGCAGGGAAATACCCTCGCGCAAAAATAAAATGTTTCTACATCGCCAGAAATGATGTTGGCTATGGTCCAGGCGTTTATCTCTGGTCACGAGGTGCAATGTACAACGAGGAAACAGGCCTGTTTCCTGGGCGTGCTCATATCAATTGTCGTTGTTCTGCGATTCCGCAGATTCAGGGGCTGGATTACAAATAACCATCAAAGGAAAAATCATGCGGATCACGGTAACGGATCGGCTGTCTTTCCGCGTCGATTCTCAGCGAAAAATCCTTGATAACGGTTACCTGTCGGTACCGGGAAGAGTGGCGCGTGCTGGTGTGCAGCAATATACAGCACAAGAGCTGGAATTAACGGACAGGCCACCGAACGAATTAGTTAACGTTTATCGCCCACCGGAAGAAGTATTTAAGCCGGAAAGCCTCGCCAGTTATGACAACTGCGATATCACCCTTCAGCATCCTGATGATTTTGTTGACTCGAAAACTTACAAAGCGGTTTCCGTTGGTCATGCAACATCGCCAGGGCGCAAATTTGGTGAATTTGTTGTTGTTGATCTGCTGATTAAAGACCAGATCGCGATAGACGCTGTAAACGCTGGAACCGCTGAGTTATCAGCAGGATATAGCGCTGAATATATCCGTAAGCCAGGCATTGCCCCGTGTGGTACGCCATACGAATTTATTCAAGCCGGAATTCTCATAAATCACACGGCGCTGTGTGACTCCGCCAGGGCGGGGCATCTTGCGCGGTTGTTTGACTCAAAAAAACCAAAGGAGCAAAACCTCATGCCACAAATCACCCTTGATAGCGGCGCAAAAGTTGAAGTGGCAGATCAGGCCACAGCTACGCTGATTCAGACCACGCTAGACAGCCTGATGAAGCGCATTCGTACCGGAGATGAAAGCCAGGAAAAACTGGAAGGAGAAATTGCCAGGCTTGAAGTCGCGCTGGAGAAAAAAGAAGAGGAACTGGAAGTAGTGAAGGCTGAAACCTCTGACTCTGCTATTCAGCGCCGCGTAGATCAGGTTGTCGATGCCCTTGGGGGGGCGAGAAAAATAGCAGGGAAGGAATTCACCTGCGATTCTATGGACCCTCTCACTATTAAACGTGCGGCCCTCGATGCAGCCGGTATTAAATGCAAAAAGTATGCAACGTGGGACAAAGCCCCGGATGCCTATATTTCCGCGTGGTTTGATGCAGAGGAGGAGCGGACCGAACTGGAGGATGAAGACGATCCAGATGAAAAACCCACCAACGATTCACATCGTCGCTTTGCGAAAGATATGAATAACGCGATTACACGCAATACGGGGGACGCTAACCAGCAGCGCGTCAACGCCCGTAATAACTTCCTTGACCAGCGCTACGGTCGCCAACCAGAGGGTAAATAATCATGGCTATTGCTCAGGATTCTTTTGGGATGTTTAACGGACTTGGTTATGAAGGCCAGGTTTCTACTATTGAAGTTAATAAAATTGTGTCACGCCTGGTGGAAGAAGACTTTATTCCGTTTGGTCGCGCTGTTATTCGTGGGACCGCACGCCGTTCGTGTGCGCCTGTTGAGGCTGCAACGGTAGCGGCTGACATTATCGGCTTTACCGTTCGAAGCATGGCTCAGGCCAGCCCGACACCGCCAAATGATGAACGAAACTATGCCAGCGGCTACCGCGTCAATGATGTGGCGTCAGTCATTGAGGACGGCGCAATGTTTGCTTTGTGTGTTAATGGTGCTGAGGGCGGAGATCCGGTAGAGGTCATTGTCAGTGATGCTACGAATTTAGGTCGGCTTACTGCTGGTGGTAATGGTGTGGTGCTCGATTTGGTTAAGTGGGTTGACGATGTCGATGCCGGAAAAATTGGTGAAATCCGTGTTCATGGACTGCTTACCACTGCGTAATTTTTGAGAAGGAAGATAAACATGCGACGTAATATTTTTGATATGGCTCCTACCGCTGCGCTGGGTTTTTTGATTCAGCAAGCGGCGCACCTTGAGCAAAAGGTGTATGAAAAAAAATACCCACAATATAAATATGACAAGCTGGTGCCTCTGGATGATTCTGCTCCAGACTGGACCGATGTTGTGGCGTTTCAGACCACAGATGCACGCGGTGATCTTCAGCTTTTAGGGCCAAATTCTACGGATGTTCCGACTGTAGATATCGCAATGGATGTTGGTTTCCATAAAATTAAAACTGCGGCTCTTGGCTATACCTACACACTGGAGGAGATCGGGCGCGCCAAGCTATACGATGTGCCGCTGGATGCGCGTAAAGCAACTGCCGTTCGTGATGTTACTGAACGCGGTCTGAACAAAATTTATCTGTGGGGGCGGCTTGTTGGTGAAGGGCTTTATGCAAGCCCTAACGTTACACGTGAGGTTGCAACGAATACTCTTCGGAGTTTAGTTTTGGCGATCCCAACCAATGGCACACAGCCTATCATCGACTTTTTCGCTCACGCCTATAACCAGGTCTATCTGACAAATACCAACACGGTATTCCGTCCGACTGATTTTGTTCTTCCGCCAGAGCAAATGCAGCTTCTCATGCGCACGATGCTCTCAACGCATAATGCCTCTAACTACACGCTGCTGATGTTCCTTCAGGAAAACTTTAAGGACATGACTTTTACAGATGACATTATGCTGTCGGTAAATGTTAAAGATGATCAAGGCCATCCGGAGGATACGCCACTTGAAGAAGATCGGCTGGTGGTCTTCTGCAAGGATATGGAAGTTGTTAAAGGTCATGACACCATGCCGATCCAGTTCCTGGCACCAGCGACAGCGGATAATGTCCATTTCAAAGTACCCGCAATTATGCGTTCAGGTGGTACCGAAATTCGAGTGCCTGGTGCAGTTCACTATATCGACAAGGTTTAATTATGCAGACCATTATCAACTGGACTAAATCTCCAATTGTTGTTGAAGATGAAAACGGAAACCGCATCACTATTCCTGCTGGTAAGGAAAGGCCTGTTGCGGGTGATTTCAGTAATCATCCCTGGGTTTTGAATCGTCGTCTTGAAGTTACTCAGGATAATAAAGATCATTTTACCGATGGCGATGATGTTGAGCTTGAGGAGCTTCGCCAGCAATACCAGAATATTTTCAACAAAAAACCACACAAGAACGCCAAGGCAGACACTCTTCGACAGAAGATTGATGAATGGCGAGAAGGTAAAGAATAAAGCCCACCAAAACGGTGGGTTTTTTATTGGGGGTGATAAATATGTTTAATTATTTTGTTCCCAACGCTGTTATGCCTTCTTCTGGAAAAAACTCTGTAGAAATAACGCCACAAATCGTGGCGAATTTCCGCGCATATTACCCCGCCTTTGCAAATGTTGATTTATGGCCTGATGACATCGTGAGCAGGGCACTTGAAGAAGCGGATGCAGAGACGGGGCCACGCTGGGGAAAGTACAGGGCAAAAACTGCATCCATTAAAGCACGTGGGATGTATGCGTATGCAGCACATAGGCTTCTTATGTGGAAACGGGCAGAAGAGGAAGAGGACGCAGGGGCGCTTTATGCAGTGTCATCCAAGAGCGTAGGTGATGAATCTACTTCGTTCGCAGTACCTTCAATCACTTCTGATGATCTGGTACTGAATGGTGATCTACCGATGACTCAATATGGAGTGGAGTTTCTGCGCCTTCGCAGACGTGCAAGCGCGGGGCCAGCCATTGTATGAAAATTAATACTGAAGTACGTGGAGGGGAAAAGCTCGCAAAAAAACTCAAGCAGATACAGGACCGCTTAACAAGCAAGAGGCGGGTACTTGTTGGTCTGCCAGCAGGTAGTGGTGTTTATGAGGACGGGGCTCCGATAGCCGTAATCGGGGCTGTTCAGGAATTTGGTTCGGCTGATGGTCGTATTCCTGAACGTTCATTTCTGCGCGTTCCTCTGCGCCAGAACGTGGACAACATTAAAAAGGGATTCGCTTCACTTTCTCGCCAGGTAACACGAGGGGAAATTTCCGCATTTCAGATGCTGGATCAGATGGGCGCGCGTGCAGCCGGTTATTGCAAGGAGGCGATTGAAACCGGAATTGCACCAGCTAATGCTGAATCAACGATTAAGCGCAAAGGTTCAGCCACCCCGCTTATTGATAAAGGCATTTTGAAAAATGCCATCACTCACGTTGTGGAGGATTAATCATGTACGGGAACGGGCTGGACATGCGCGGCCATGTCGATTCTACCTTCAAATCCAAGATAGAGGGGGGCATCTGGTTGATCCGTAAGGATGGAGATTACAGCGGCCCTGGCGGGGTGTGGCAGGAAACAGAAACCGAACGCGAAGAACTGAAGCGCGTAAACGTCCAGCCTGGCAAATGGCGGGAAATAAACCTGCTGGTTGGCGAGGGCGGCGTGGCGGTCATCAGTGACTTCAGGACGGTCCATATCAACGATGGCAAAACCTACCTGATGCCAGACGAGAGCGGGGAATTTAAGGATCAGCTTGAATTCAGTGATGGCGTGACAACTCGCCGCTGGCGGGTGATGACTGCTGATAATCGCCCGTGGCGTAATTTTTGTCGCGCTGTTGTGCAGGTGATAAGGGAGCCTGGCGGATGAGAGAAATCAGTGAGCTTTATGAACTGCTGCAGGCGTTGGTTTCAATTTGCACAGGTTTAGATAAAAAGCGAATAGTGCTGGCGAATCAGGGCCAGGCACCACCGAAAGGAAACACACTTTATGCCACGTATAACCCCATCCCCGTTCGAGCATATGGGCAACCGCGAAGGGACCTGGAATATGTGGACCCATTGGAAGAGTTCGACCCGTCTCTTGGCGCTGACTGGCAGGATCTGGAGGAAATTACCGCAAGCTCAATGGAGTTTATGGTTTCAGTTAATTTCTTCAACGAGGGAGCGCAGCAGGCAGCAATGCGACTGCATAACGCCAACTTCAGAAGTCCGGTCAGCGATTACCTTTTCCTGAATAAGCTGGCGTTCCGGTACGTCAGCAATCCACGCAACCTGAGCACACACTATCAGTCAGGCATCCAGCCACGCTGGCAGGCTGACATTTTCATATTCGTTGAACATGAGGTGGGCGACGATGTTCTTCGCGCTGCCGGATTCTCTGTTGAATTTTTACGAGAGGAGTAACGCCTGTGGGCTACTCAGTAGACAATATTATTCCGGTCAATTTTATTTTGACCGCTTCTGGGCTGGGATATGCTGACTTCACCAGTGCTTTTGCGTTCGCTGAAGCATCTGATATGGATGGCATTGAAGGGGCCATTTTAACGGAAGATGGCAGTATGATCACGACAGAGTCAGGAGAAACGCTGGTCGTGGAAACTGCAGGAGCCTCAAGTCGCGCAGCAGATGATTTCGCGATAGATACCTTCCGTGATTACTCGTCTGCACCTGAAGTTGGCGAGGACTTCCCGACAACCAGCGACATCTACATGATAGCGACGCGATATTTCGCGCAGATACCGCGCCCCAAAACGTTATCAGTCTGGATGACAAACCCTGACGACGCCAACCTTATTGAGACGATAAACAAAGCGAATGAGGCTGCATGGCGGTACAACTACTTTTTCAAGAAGTCATTATTGACCGATAGCATCCTCCTGCAGTTAAGCGACTGGAGTGATACTACGGACCACCCGATCTGGTATACCGACACCGATGATAAAGCCATCGACCAGAACAACAGCACAGATATCCTTTCCCGTCTTGCTGCGAAGGGAAACCGTCATATGTTCGCTGGATGGCGCACTCAGGAATCAGTAGACGCTGAACCTTCGCAGGTGTACTCGATGGTGCAAGTAGCAGCCACGTTCGCGAAATTTCGGCCTACAGGCCTGAATACGGCGATTACCGCTGAATACCAGGTTCTGCCGGGAATCGACGGTGATGAGTTAAAAGACCGTCACTATAAAGCGTTGAAAGCGAAGAAAGCCGTTTTCTTTACACCCGTAGAGCTGGCTGGCGAGAAGGATTCGTGTCGGGTGATTAACAGCGTTTCTATGTCGGCCTACGGCGAGTTTATTGATGATGTAGTGAACCTTGACGTGCTGAAGAACCATATGCAGGTTGATGGTTACAACCACATTGCCAACGTGGGAACGAAAAGGTCGCTGACACCAAAAGGCTATGCCAGTTTGCTTAACGTGCTTTCGAATACCCTGAAGCGATTTTATGACAATGGCGTGCTCGGTGAGGGATCGTATACCGATGAGGAAACCGGAGAAACAAAAATTGCTGAGTTTGGTTTTGTCATCAAGTCAAAAGCGGAGGACGTGCTGGAACTGACATCGGCACAGCGTAAGCGGCGTGAATACCCGCCCATCCAGGCTCTTGTCATTCTCGCCAGGGCTGGACATGTTGCTGAACTGAATATCACCGTGGAGTAATGGAATATGGCAATGAAACGATATGGGGCGGATTTTACAGATTTGACGATAAACGGGCTGCCGATGGATGAATTCGGTGATTCTGATCCTCCGTTCACCATCGAAGATATAGACCCACGATCAACGCTAAAGCGAGGAGTTGGTAAAACGTCAGTTCGCCTAGACAGCCAAACCAGGCCAAAGCGTATTACTGTAAATCTGATGCCGGGAAGCGACCAGGTACGTCAGCTGCTGGCGTTGGAAAAGTCAGGCGTCGATTTCTTCTGTACTTATCGGCAACGGGGGACAGATGAGACCATCGCCGCGTTTGACGGCGTGATAACCAACCGTGGACCGATGGGACGCGCTGGCAAGAGAACGGTGACTGATGAGCAGTTTATTTTTGAATTTACAGACAGTGAGGAAACCTGATGGATTAAATGAACATTCTTCGACATGGGGCAGACTGATAGAAATCAGGTCCATCGAGAAAGATGAACCTGAGCATGTATTGAAATTTATTGAGCTTCATGAGGCTCTGGTGATGAAGTCCCGATGCCATTTATATGCTGAAAAGTTTAGCATTAAGGTTATTCACCAGAAGGAGAGTTCTTGAGTGCACCATTAACGCCAAATTTTTTGATTTTGGCTCTGCCTTTTTCTGTCAGTTTCGCGTGGTAATTATTTTCACCTGATCCTAAGACTGTCGTTTCAAGGACGATAACCAGCTCTCTCCCTTTAAGGTGGTTGATGTGGTCAATATAATTCTCTTTACTTTCAGCGATCTCTTCGAAGTAGAGCTTATTTGAGGTGTGGTTTTCCTCTCCGAAGTTGTCATACAGACGCTGAAGAATCTTTTCGCACAATTCCACATTAATAGTCATAAAATCTCCTGCACCTGTTTTGGCGCGATTAAAAATGCCGACACTTCTTCAATGAATTATACTAAACATAAGGTTAACAAATGGCCAGAAAAATTGAGATTCAGATTAACGATGTTCTCTATATAGGCGATACCGCCCCGGCGCGGGACCAACTGGAGATGCTGACGATAGCCAGTCAGAACATGATGCTGCCTGTGCTGGCGAAAGGTGTTAGCGATATGGCGCTCGTAGCCGCATTTTCATCCCTGAATATATCAACGATTGAACGTTTAAAAGACCTGGTGATTAAAAAAGGTGAGTTCAGGCGCTCGGCTGATGGTGTTCCGGTCGCAGAAAATATTTTTCAGGATGAAGTTCATTTATTTTTGCTGCTTATGGGACGAGCGCTGGAGGAAAACATCGGCCCTTTCTGGAAGCTCAACAAGGGAGGGCGAAACGAGGAAGAGAAGACGAGCGAAAATCAGACCTGAACTGGTTTCTATGGAGACCGTGTACCGGTTTGGGCCAGCTTTGTCCGCCGCTGGCCCGGTGGTCTGATATGTGCGACGGAACCTACAGCCTCGAAGATGTACAGGAAATGAATGATGTGCTGGATGAGATATATGAAGTAGCAAAGCCTCATCAGTCATAATATTATTATGCGATATTTTGGCGGAGGACTGTGCTATGAGATATTTAACCCTTAAGGTTGTTTGTATGTCAGTGTTATTACTGATTCCATATGTTGGTTTTGCTTCAGGGAAGTATGACGGAGTAGATCCATTAGGGCCAAAAGTAGGGAAAAGGGATGTTTTGGTATGTCAATTGCCGACTGTTGGAGATGAAGTTATAAATAGAGTGATAAACAAATTTAACGCACAAGACATTTCATGTGATAAAAAAGGAAAATCATCAATAAATGGAGGTTTTTCAATAAATGGGAAGCACGTTAATATTCCAGTTTTTGAAATGGTCGAATTGATTAGGAATACTGTTTTTTCATGTCAGGATTACACTGATAGAAGTTCATTCTTTAAAGCTACAAGGAATCAATGTGTCAGGAACGTTGAGTCTGATGTTGATTATTTTTTGAGTATGACGAAAGATTCCCGCATAAAATCATTCGCAAGCCCTTATGATATAGTCGTTAGTCGAACGCAAATGGGGGGGCAGTATACTAATTTCAAACGGTGGGCAAACCTCGCGTTGCGAGCAAGATAATTTATCTAAGTAGTCATTAACCGCTATTATGGCGGTTTTTTTTGGAGTGAATGATGCCAGAAATGAATCCCAATAATGTTGTTGATAGCTTACTCGTATCTCTAGGAGTTGACGTTGACGATAAAAGTTTCAAGGCGGCAAGTGACACATTTAACGGGCTGAAATCAACAATACTTCAGTTGGGGGCTACTGCTGGTGTGGGGTTTGGCTTTAGAGCACTGACTTCAGACCTTTCGGCGTCGGTGCTTGAAATGGATAGGTTAAGCCGGATTACAGGGTTCACCATCAGGCAAGTAGAAAGCTTAAGATATGCGATGCGACGGTCTGGACTCAATCCTGATTCTGCGAATCAATTAGCGCAAAAAATCCCGGCATGGAGGCAGGCTGCTAAACAGGGAGAGCTGGGAGATAGGGCATATTGGAGTGGTAAATTTAATCCTGTAGAATTATTAAATAAATCAGACCAGCAAGTTCTAGAGTATATAGTTAGTAGTTATGGGGTAATGAATAATGAACAGAGACGTACTCTGAGGCAGGGTTTAGGAATTGGAGATAATGAAGATGCAACAAGACTATTCGAGAATGGAATACAGGGTTTACAAAAGGCTTATGAGGAATTTCAGGAACTGTATCAACCGATAGACCAGAAACTTATTGATTCTGCAAATGAGTTTAACAAGGAAATGGCAAAGTTAACCATTAACTTTGAAAACCTTCAAAAACAAATCGGAGGTCCTCTACTTACTGATTTAAATGCATGTCTGAAAATAATTAATGATTTTATTAAGGAAAACAATAAAGAAATCTCATCAATTGTCTCTGGTGAGTGGTATGACGACTTGATGAAATATTCTGAGGGTGCTGGTAATTCCTTTAGGGGTTGGTTGAAAGAAGTGTTTGTAAGCGAAAATGACCCGGTGCTTGCAAACAATCTCGCTACGCAGGGGACTTTTAGAGGTTATTCTGCAAATTATTTAAATAATGCAATGAATCGACTTCCTTCAGCTTATTCACGAGAAATTCAAAGTAGGGAATCTATTACTCCAGGTGTTTTTGATAAAGCATATTATACTGAAGCCAGTTTTGGTGATGCTGAATTAAATGACTCTCCTAGAAGTAGTTCGGCTCAACCTTTAGGAATAAGAAACAGAAACCCTGGGAACCTAAAATTTGCCAATCAATATGGTGCAATTAGAGGAGAGGGCGGTTTTGCAAAATTTGGAAACGACGAGGCAGGTATATCGGCATTGCACCGACAACTGGGGCTTTATTTCAATCGTGGAGTTAACACAATTTCAAAAATAGTAAATAAATATGCACCAGCCTCAGATAATAATAATGTTCCAGCGTATATAAATGCAATCATGCGGGCTACAGGCAAAGGTGCTCACGAAACTCTGGATTTCGGGGATACGGAAACGATTATTTCCCTAATGAATGGAATCATAAATCAAGAGGTCGGGCGTGGGCACTATTCTCGCAATCAGATTGCCGGAGTAGTGCGTCGGAATTCTGCAGGAGCGCCTACAGTGAATCTCGATGCTTACAATGCGACGGCCAATACAGTTCCAAGATTTTCTGAACAAACAGGAGGAAGCCGAGGAAATGATGTGAAAGTGACGAACAATTATTCCATTGACGCGCGCGGAGTTAATTCTGACGAGTTAATGCGAAGGGTTAAGCAAGAACAGGCCGAGGATTTGAATGAAGCACGGGCTCTGACGCACACGGACAATTACTGATATGCCAATCACCGGACTTTTTACAAGAAACAGGCCAAAAATAGGGAACCTCTATTTTGATGCATTGCTGAAGGAAGGATCCGAACTCAGAACGGACGTAAGCGAGTATCCACTGGAAACAGCAGAAACATCTCAGGATAACGCGGTCACACGGGCGCTAAAACTGACGATGGAAGTGGGGGTATCTGACAACTGGTATCGCAGCCTCATTGCACAGGAGGAAAGCGGAACGGCAGAACTGGTATCGCTGGGGGGGAGCCTGACTACCGGCGTCGCGGCGTCATTGTTATCTGGACGTACGGCGGCGCTGGCCGGTGTTGCGTCGAGTATAGGCATAAGCCTGTATGAAGGAGGATCGGGGGACGGTGCGCAGACATCCAGGTCACAGTCACTACTGGATCAACTCCGACAACTGCAGCGCAGCCATATTCCGTTCGATGTGGTCGCAAGTAGGGGAGCATCATACAAAAACTGTCTAATCACCAACACTCGAACTGAAACCGATAAATCGACTGAGGGCGGACTTATCATAGTGGTTGAGTTACTGCAACTTACGATAACTCACGATGACGCCCAGGAAACTAACGATAACCTGCCGTACAAGGACTCTGCGGCGACTCAGGGACAGGTTGAGCGTTCGTTAGGCGAAGTGATAGTCCAGGGGGCTAAGAATGTCTTCAGCTATGTCACAGGATGAAATTAACATTATTCCGATCTCCAGCGGATATGCATTTCAGCGATTTCGCGTACAACTAGGAAACCATTATCTGATATTCCGCTTACGCTGGCTGACTCTGTATCGTTATTTCTGCGTTGATATCTACGAGGAAGGAGAGCCGGTAACGTTGGGGCGTGTTCTGCTACCTGGAATCAACCTTCTTGATGGCCTGAATACTGAAATAGGGACAATTATTCTCAGAGGTGATGCACCAACGCCGGATAATCTTGGGATCGACAATCAGCTTGAATGGGTGCCACATGAGTAAATACTGGGGGAGGAAATATCACCTGAAAGTCACGACAGCTGGTGGTGAAGTGTTAGAATATGAGCCACCGCTTCATATCAATTTTTTCGTCAATAATTTTCCTCAGCACACGAACGCTACTGCGAAAATCGCAATATATGGGCTTTCATCACGTGCTCGTGAGCTAATCCAGGTTCGTGATGATGAGGAAAATCACTACGGGAGAGTAGAGCTATCTGCAGGTTATGAGGAAAATAACGGGGTAGTATTTACTGGAAGAATTAATAGCGTACAAGTTTCCAAAGATGGAGTGAGTACCGTTATCACGCTCTACTGCAATTCAGCTTCTGCACAGTGGAATGCGGCGATATTTAAATCGTGGGGTGAGAATACACCTTATCTGGAAATAATCAGGGACATTGCTGCAGGGTTCGGTGCACCCGTCGAAATACTGGGGGATTTTTCAGATCTGCCAGTATTGCCGTTTGGGCGGTCGGGTGGTGGGAGACTTTGCCGGGATTTGCTGGATGAACTGAAAGACACTTTCGGTTTCAACTGGCTGCACACGCCTTCAAAAACAGTAATCTCACGCGACGGGGCCGCCCGGGAATATGTAGAGCACGAAATCAACTATCGAAATGGAATGGAAGGGGTGCCGCGCTGGTACGCGAACGCGCTGGAAGTGGACATCAAAATGAACCACCAGATCCAGCCGGGAGATATCGCTAATGTGACATCCAGCTTCTGGACGCTGAATTTTTCTGGAATGTATTTTAACGATCTGCAGGACCTGGCGAATACACAACGCAGAACGGGAAAATTCAATGTGCTTCAGACGGTGCATGAAGGCGGTCTGTGGGGCGACACCTGGAAAACTACGGTGATTTGCCACTGGAGGGAAACGCAGTGAAAGACACAAACCCTTATCTTTCCCTCATCAAAGACATGAAGCGAGTATTGCTACTCGATGTGATGGTCGGTTTGCCTGGAAAAGTCCTCAGCTATAACCCTGATACGCAGCGAGCCGTGGTTGAGTGTGGAATTCAGAAGCATACAGGCGGCGGAGAGTTCAGGACTATTCCGGGAATTGAGCATGTGCCGGTACAGTTCGCCGGGACCGCGCAGTGGATAGTTTTTCATGAGTTGCCGGAAGGTACTGAGGGCTATATTCATTTTTCGCACCGTGCTGTCGATTACTGGATAGACCAGGGAGGCCCGGTTCGTCCACTTGATGCCCGAATGTTCGATTCCTCGGACGCGTTCTTCGCCCCGGGTTACCGCTCACGTGCGACCTGCATTACTGGACTACCCACCAGCGGCATTGGGATGAGCAGCGCCAGCGGCTCCGTGAGGCTCCATTTAACCGATGGAGGAATAGACTTGCAGGTAGGGGAGCAAACGCTCTCACTGTCTTCTGAGGGGCTTAAACACAACGGTAAAAATATTGGCAGCACGCATACGCACCCTGGTGTTGAGCGTGGTGGCAGTTCTACCTACGAACCGGAGTAACCATGATACGAAATTTCTCAGACGGGGATATCGTCACCTCAGGGGATCACTTCGTTACCGGAAAGGAAGAAACCAGACAGGCCTGCATTAGCAGGCTTCGTCTTTTTTTGGGCGAGTATTTTCTGGACGCAACAGACGGAACGCCCTGGTTCCAGTCGATTCTCGGCAAGGCATCAAGAGATATCGCAGAAGCGAATATCAAACAGCGCATTCTTGGTACCCGCGGGGTTATTGCCATTAATTCATTTGAAATGACCTCAGATACCAAGCAAAGGAAAATTTCCGTTGTGGCCACGCTGACTGATATCAACAACGAGCAATTCGAATTTCTGTTTGAGAAGGAAACCTGATGGCCGAAATTACTAAGCACGGGGTGACCGGGAAAACCCTGCAGGAATACAAGAGCGAAATTGAGGCTGCTTACCTCGACATAGACGGGGCCTGGAATATTGACCCGGATTCACCGGATGGGTTGCAGATAGCCGCCTGGTCGGAACAGCTGGCAAGCCTTGATGAAGAGGTTGTGAATGCCTATCACTCGGTTGATCCGAATGCTGCAATGGGGCAGGCACTAAACCGCATCGCAGCATTTGCTGGTATTCGCCGTCAGGCCGAGAGCTATTCCACCGACACGGTAGAGTTCGAAGGCGAGCCACTCATTGAAGTTCCGGCAGGTACAAAAATCCGACATCGCATCACTGGCACGCTTTGGGAGACAGACAGCGCGATAATCACGGACACGAGCGGCAAAGCGAGTATCGGTGTTACCTGCACCATGCCAGGAGCGAACGGTGCTAACCCAGGAACGCTGACGATTATCGCAACGCCCGTAGCGCGTATTCATTCAGTGATTAACACAACTGGGGCCAGCCTGGGGAAAGCCGAGGAATCAAACAACGCGTTTCGCTACCGGCGCAATCAGTCAGTGGCACTTCCCGGAAATAATCAGATCGACAATATTGATGCTGCGCTGAAAAACCTGCCAGGAGTGAAACAGGTAAAAATCTATGAAAATGTGGATGATGACCCGGATGAAAACGGAGTGTATGGCCACTCGATGGCGATTTTTGTCGATGGTGGTGAGCATGACGATATTGTTCTGGCTATAGCAACACATAAAAACCCTGGCTGCGGGCTGAACAGAAAAAACATCTTCCCGAACAAAATCAGCGTGGACACAGTGACACCCAAAGGACAACCGCTGAATGTTACCTATTTCCGCCCGGCGCTCGTCACGGTGTATGTGGAGGTGGATATCAAGACATCTTCGCTGACGGAGGAAGACAAGGAAAAGATTGCTGATGCGCTAGTGGATTACACCCTGGTCGGGTTCGATGAGACTACCGGCTTTGCGAAAACAGGGTTTCGTATTGGTGAGTCTATTGCAGCAGGACGACTTTATACGCCTGTTAACTACTTCGTGGCAGCGGATGAGTATGTCAGCGATATGCGTATCGGGACCAGTTCCGGGAGCGTGACGCAAAAAGTTATTCAGCTGAAGTTTAACCAGCTCGGTGTTTTTAGTCGAGATAATGTAAAGGTCAAGTATGTATGACTATACCGAAAAATTAAAATCACGGATTTATCTTCAATATAAAAATTCACCGAAATTAATCAAATGGCTTCTCATTCTACCGGAAATAGCAAAGAGCAATATCGTTGAGCAACTTGAAAAAATACGTAATATTCTGGATATAGATAATGCGGAAGGTGAACGACTTAACATCTGCGGTCGTATAGCTGGTTTACAGAAAAGACCAGTTATTAAACTTCCTCCGGACTGCGTGGAGCGCGAAGTTGATGACAATATTTTCAGGATATTAATTAAAGCTAAGATTTACAAAAATAATAGCATAGCGACTATCGACGATATAAAAGAGGCTGCTGATTATCTTCTGGGTATTGACATAAACGTTCTGGATGGGCAGGACATGACAATGCGCCTGGTGTGGGAGGATGATTCTGTAAGTGTGGCAGTGCAGAGGCTTGTAGATAAATACGACCTGATACCGAGGCCGCAGGGCGTGGGAATGAAAAAACACCGTGTTGTGAAATATAAACCTTTCGGATTTGGTCCTCATTTTTCAAATTTCAATAACGCGCCTTTCTGGTACGGAGACGGAGTTCCTGCCGGTGCTGGTGATTGCAAAGACGATTAACGGAGTTAGTATGGCAAATAAAAAGTTACCTTCTAAACTGGATGAAGTCAGTAAAGTCACACCAATATCTGCTGCCGTTGCAACGTCACTCGTTAAAAGTGAAGCAATGCAGGTGAAAATTTCGGAAATGAACAGGGTATCTGCGCTGAGTGGAGAAGAGGTATTCCCGTTACTTCAAAGTGGCGGGAATATGACGGCAACGATAAACCAGATTAAAACGTTAATTCCGGCTGGTGAAAAAGGCGCTAAAGGTGATAAAGGTGATACCGGGGCCGCTGGCGCTCAGGGACCAACAGGGCCAGCAGGTCCTACCGGTCCGAAAGGTGATAAGGGGGATAAAGGCGATAAAGGGGATACAGGAAACTCTGCTGATATAGTCATTGGTTCTGAATCAAATAATGCTCTTGTTAATAACACTGATAGCGCAGCAGGTCCGCTTGGTTTGAAAGTGCTTGTTTCTAAAGACATTCAAAATGAATTATTCATTCTTGAGGATGATACTAACCCAGGGTTATATGCCCGGCCAATTAGCGCCATGCTTTTTGCTGAAGATGATTCTATCAAAAAAACATCCTCTTATCAGGGGAACCCTAAAAATGCGGCAATAAGCGTGAGGGTTAGCAATAAAGAAAATAATAATCTGAAGTTGTTGAGTTATGCTGATGCAGAAAATGAATATGGCCTTTATGCTGAAAAGACTGCATTCAGCAGGGGAACGGGCGGAGGGAGTTGGTCGTTTGGGTATCCTGATGTGAAATCCGCGGCAAATGCATGCGGCCATCTAGGAAGCGGTGTTTACTGGAAGACAACAATTACTCTTAGTGCTGCGCCAGTCGGTGAGGTGGGGGTTCACGTCAGAATTTGGTTACGAGAACTACCATGTGATGAAAATGGCGCGATCGTGCCACATTCAATCATTACCGATTACATAGAGGCACCTTCAAATACAACACCAAAAGTTGCAATCTGGCTAATATGTCAGTCGGCACCAAGTCATTTGCTGAATATCAATACAGGAGAAATCCTACAAATAACTAGAAGCCCAGACGCAATTACTTCAGGCTTACCTGAATATACTACTTCCGGTACTCATAAAGAACCGTCATATGTACGAGAGTATTTTTTTATCAAATAACGTACGGGTAATATATGGAACAGAAATTTTTTCGCGTCCCCTGGGCTGCCAGCGGGGACCGCGCCAGCATTTCCGAAAGTACGAATTCTGATGGCACAGTAAGTTACCCTGAGGGATGGGGAGAGGACTACCAGAAGGACATGCTGACCGATGCCAATGCAAAGCCGGTTGAGCGCGATGTTATGAACGGCGTTCTGAACGCCATCACCGGCGCTACCCGGCAGTATCAGACGAACGGATACCCGGAGTGGATTACCAGCGCTGACAATAACGGCGTTTCGTTCGGCTATGACGCTGGAGTGGTCGTGAGTTATAACAACGCGCTTTATTTGTCGCTAGTGGCTGGCAATACGGCAACGCCCGGCGCTGATGCTGCTAAATGGCAACCTTATATTCAGCGTGAGGCTACAGAGGCGGAAGCGCTCGACGGTACCGGCTCAACGCAGGTGATGACGCCGAGGAGAACAAAAGCGCTTGCTGATAGTCTTGATGAAAAACTGTTTACGTCTATTGAGCCGTACACGGTGCCGGTCGGCGGGATAATGCTGTGGGGTACTGTGACGCCGCCAGAGGGCTGGCTGGAGGCAAACGGCCAGAGTTTTGATAAAGCGAAAAACCCCAAACTCTCAGTCGTTTTCCCGAGTGGTTTTGTACCGGATCTACGCGGTCGCTTTGTTCGGGGCTGGGCTAATGGCTCACCTGTAGATCCTGACTCAAGCAGGGGAATTTTAAGCCTTCAGGGAATGCAACAGCAGCGACATAATCATACAAGCCCGGTTGAGCGCGCATCTGATGGTATTGACGGCCCGGAAGAGATCCGCGGCTTAATGTGGCCCGGTAGTCCGCGAAAAAACATGACATGGGCGGGGACGTCGTATGTCGGCGGAGATGAGACCCGGCCAGCGAATATCGCGGTTATGTATATCATCAAAACCGACCAGGCAGAGTCGAGCGGCGGTGAAGCTGGACCGTCCGGGATTATTATCACACCTGCAACTGACGCGATCGAGGCAGGAAAAGCGCGTCAGTTCTCCGCGATCGTTGTTCCCTCGAATATTGGGGGTAACTACCCAATATCCTGGGCTGTATCTGATAAGTCGCTGGGGTCGATATCCAGTGCCGGACTGTATACGGCAAACCCGGGAGCGAGCGGGACCCAGACTATTATCGCCTCTATTTCAACGGGCCTTACCTCCACGGCAGTTATTACGCAAAGTGTCTGGCTAACCAGCATCACGATCGGCAGCATTCCATCGGAGCTGCTGGCCGGCAATACATACAACGTTCCGATCACCTACTCACCAACCGGATACACAGAGACTGTTCTGTCCTCATCGTCGGATAGTAGCGTTGCGGCGTTGAGTAGTTCGGGTGTGCTGGACATATACAACGCGGGGACGGCGACGCTGACGCTCACGGGTGCAAGTTCAGGCGTCACCCGCTCTGTGACTGTCACGGCGACGGAAGCTGTGGTGCCAGAAATTTATCTGACGATCAGCAATAACCTTTCCGAAATCAAGGAAACGGGAACTGCGGCGCAAGCGGAGGCGCGCGGAAATCTGGCGCTTGGTTCACTGGCGACGAAAAACAGCCTGGGCGCTAGTGACGTTGGCGCTGTACCGCTGGCGGGCGCAACGTTGCCAGCAGGCACTGATTTGGATTCTGTAACTACCCCTGGTGAGTATTTCCAGAGCGTGACGAGCAACGCTACAACGGCGCTGCACTATCCAGAGGCTGTCGCGGGAGCGCTTAAAGTGGTTGCTACTGGCGTCAGCGCTGGGGCTTGTCGTCAGTTCTACTGGCCGTACAACTCCAGCAAAGAATACCGCCGATTTGGGTACGGATCGCCGCTAGCATTCAGTGAATGGAGTGACAGCTAAATTTTTCAATAAATCAGCGGGCTGTATCACCGAGCCAAAAACCCTCTTGCTCTGTCTCAATGATAAAATATACTGTATGTATAAACAGTATTTATGTGAGCGAGTCTATTATGCAGTTCTACACGCCCGTTGAGTTAAGAAAAATTACTCTAATTCCTTTGTTCGGTGACCCTGTGCAGTGCGGTTTTCCAAGTCCTGCGCAGGATTACGTTGAACAACGTATTGACCTGAACGAACTATTAATTAATCACCCCAGTGCGACGTATTTTGTCAAAGCTGCTGGCGATAGCATGATTGAGGGGGGAATCAGTGAAGGGGATTTACTCGTCGTCGATAGCTCCCGCAAACCTGAGCATGGAAACATTATTATTGCTGCCGTAGACGGCGAGTTCACCGTTAAAAAGTTGCAACTTCATCCACGGGTTCAGCTTAACCCAATGAACAGCGCCTATTCTCCGATTATTGTCGGTAGCGAAGATACCCTGGATGTGTTCGGCGTTGTTACATATATCGTTAAATCTGCAGGCTGACTATGTTCGCGCTCTGCGATGTGAACTCGTTTTATGCCAGCTGTGAAACGGTATTCAGGCCAGATTTGAAAGGACGGCCTGTGGTCGTTCTGTCAAATAACGATGGCTGCGTGATAGCCCGTTCTGCCGAGGCGAAGCCCTTTGTCAAAATGGGGGAGCCGTATTTCAAGCAAAAGGATATGTTCCGTCGGCACGGCATTGTCGCGTTTAGTAGCAACTATGAACTCTATGCTGATATGTCTAACCGTGTAATGACGACACTGGAGGAGCTGTCACCGCGCTGCGAAATTTACAGTATCGACGAAGCATTTTGCGATCTTACTGGTGTGCGTAACTGTCGCGACCTTACCGACTTCGGGAGGGAAATTCGAGAGACGGTACTGCGCAGAACGCACCTCACTGTAGGTGTCGGCATAGCCCAGACTAAAACCCTAGCGAAGCTAGCCAATCATGCGGCGAAAACGTGGCAAAGGCAGACTGGAGGTGTGGTCGATTTGTCGAATCTGGAACGGCAGAGAAAATTGATGGCGTTGCTTCCGGTTGACGAGGTCTGGGGAGTAGGACGCCGTATTAGTAAAAAGCTGGAGGCGATGGGCATCAAAACCGTGCTTCAACTGGCAGATACAGATATTCGTTTTATCCGAAAACATTTCAATGTGGTATTGGAAAGAACGGTACGTGAGCTTCGTGGCGAACCTTGTCTTGGGCTGGAAGAATTTGCGCCGGTAAAACAGGAGATCGTGTGTAGTCGCTCATTCGGCGGCCGCATCACTGAATACCATGAAATGCGCCAGGCGATATGTTCATACGCATCGCGCGCAGCGGAGAAACTCCGTGGCGAACATCAGTATTGCCGGTTCATCTCAGCGTTCGTTAAAACCAGTCCGTTTGCGCTTAATGAGCTATATTACGGCAACAGCGCATCGGTAAAGCTGCTAACGCCAACGCAAGACACCAGGGACATAATCACCGCGGCGACGAAATGCCTCGATGCAATCTGGCGAGATGGGCATCGTTATCAGAAAGCTGGGGTCATGCTTGGCGACTTTTTTAGTCAGGGCGTCGCGCAGCTGAATCTGTTCGATGAAAACGCGCCGCGGCAGAACAGTGAAAAGTTGATGGAGGTGCTCGACCACCTTAATGTAAAAGAAGGGAAAGGAAGTCTTTATTTTGCAGGACAGGGAGTTCAGACATCGTGGAAGATGAAAAGGGAAAGGCTATCACCAAGGTATACGACTAGGTATGATGATTTGCTTCGGGTAAAGTAATGCAATAAAGTGCATCTCCCAATTTTAGATACACTTTATTCATCGAAAAACAATGTATTATACAGGCCATTGCCAATTTTCGTATTTTTGTATATTAAGTGTTAATTCTTGTGGGGCGCTACCCGGAGCGAGATTATCAGCATAAGAAATACTACCAATGTAATTTATATTATTTGAGTTAAGCCTGTTAGGCTCCCATGGACTAATTCTGCATGTTGGTTCGCAGATCGCAACATCTCGGTTGATAAATTTCAGCCATGATATATTTATCACTTTTGCGCCAGCTGCTTTAAGATACATTCTGGCTGTTTCATGGGCATTTCCTTCAGTACAGAAATCATCAATGACCAGAATTTTCTTCCCTCTTAAATTTGGTCTGTTGGTGTATCTATCGCCTGTGGTGAGGTTTTTTATTGGTGAAGGGTTTAGGTTCACAGTATTAATTTGTGATGTAATTTTCACTCGCTGATTATCAATTCTTGCTTGTTGTGATTTCAGTGCTGTAGTGTGCCGAACAAACAAATCTTTCAAATATTTCCCCTTGAAAGATACTGCGAGGCCTTTTAAGTCATGCTCCATTATATTCGCTAATTTATATGGGGAGTCTGCATTATGCCCGACGTAAGTTGTTATGAAGCTAGCATCTTCACTTAATCCGGAAAAATAAATGCTAGCACCTAAATATCTTATCCAGAAGTCGGGACTGCCAATAGATAGCTTTGCTAAATCTCGCGCGTTTGCTGAATACATAGTGAACTCAGCCTTATAAGTGCTGAATGGAGCGAGTGCATAATAGTGGATATCATTGTTGAAATGGCCCTCCCAACCCCATAGTTGCTCTCTTAGGCAAAATACATCTATAAACCTTGCAATTTCTTTAGGTTCGGAAAATTGAAAACCATAATCATTGACGGTTTGATACCATGTTGCATTAATAAATAGAACGTGACCATTTGTCGCAGCCTGTAAATCTTCCTCAGAACGACCGACATATATCATTTCGTTACGTTTGAGATTGAGTTCATTCATTATAAAATCAATGGCTTTGCCTGTTTGCTTGGCAGGTATTTTATTATTCAGTTCTCGACAGAAATGAATAGAGTTTGGGATGCTGGCTTTTAGGTATGCGTCAAACGGAACGATACCTTTAGATGTTCTAATATTCCAGTTTTGATTAGTTAAAAAAATCACAGTGATATTTTTTGAATTAAGAAAGTCAAACAACTTTCTTAATTCCGCGTCAATTTTTGACTTTAATTCCCGTGATTGTGGGTTTGATGTTGTTGGTAACAATACGTCAGCCAGTGAAAATATAACAGCTTTAAGATGCATATTATTCATCTCCAAGAAGTGATAATTGTGGTGATTTCCTATCTGAATTAGACTTGATTATTTCAATCAAATCTTGAAGTTCCAAAAAAGGTGTTTTTAATATTTTTGCTGAATATTCATTCAAGGCGTAATTGATTTCTTCACTAATGGCATCTCCTCTTAATAAAGGGCAGAGAATTGTTCTCTGCAAATGCGCGGCATTTTTAACAGTATGCGCTGTACCACTTTTTAAATTCCATTCAACAGGGATTAATACATCACTTAAAGCTGCCTGTATCCTATTTCTACGAACGAAGTTTTCTTGGGATGGTTTTTGATTAGGTAGGTATTCTGTGATAATTAGCCCTCCATTACTAATTATTTTCTCCCTCAATTCAACGCTGCTCTTAGGATAGTTAGAATTTACACCTGTTCCTAATACAGCAATTGTTGGAATGTTGAACATCAAAGAAGCTTCGTGAGCAGCTTGATCAATTCCATATGCTAGGCCGCTAACTGTTGCGTAATTTGATTTAATAAAATAGGAAACAACTGCTTGGGTTAGATATAAACCTAGTGGTGTAGGGTTCCTTGTTCCGACAACTCCAACACAATGATTGCTAAGGAGGGAAATATTACCCTGAGTAAAAATCCAATACGGCGGTTCTTTTAGGTTTGATAGTTTACTTGGATAATCTGGCGAGCCACAATGGATGATCTTGTACCCATTGTTATGATAATGAGTTAAAAGGCTTTTAGCTGCTGAGATCATCCCTTCACGATAAACTAACCAGTTATTTTCATCAACTGAATGAACAGAACGTTGAAGTTTAACTCCTAACATCGACTCAAAATCTTTTAAATTTTGACAAGTGATAATATCCCTAAACCGAAATCCTTTTTGAGCTGCCTTGTAAAGAGACCAGTAGCTTACGCCACGTATTTCTGATAGCGCTAGGAGAGCTGCGCTTTCAGTGTTCCATCGAGCTGTTTCAACATCAGTCATAGCCGTTGCCAAAAAAGTTGTTTTCCTACTTTTATCATAGGATTGATTAAAAGTGTAGTAAGGTTGAGCAGAGACTTTATGTTGGTTCAAACTGTGTAAAATTTTTATCCTGTAATCAAGTTAATCGAAGAGATTAACTGAGAGGTATGCCGTAAGTCCCTGCAAATTAGGTATTTTCTTAAGAAGAGTTTGAGGTGTCTCTTTATCAAACTCAATGTAGTAACCAACTAGCATGTCATCACTAGTAGTCTGGGGGTAAACTTCATATAGACCTTCTATTTCAGACAGCTCTTCGTACTTAAGATGTAGTTCATGTGCCAGAAGCCTTGTATCTCTCGTATTATCTTCAGGGTGAGACGTCTCTCGTGGCAGTACATTAAGTTCGGCTTTAATTATGCCTTTATCCTTCCAGTTGCGTAGATAACCTGACCATAAATTAGCACGCAAGTTGGAATTAGCGTTGAATCGCTTAGCTTCCCAATGGATTATCTCGCGTTTACCTGTATTGAAATAAAGCGTAACTTCGGCATGACCACTTGTCAGGAAATCAGATTTAAAAGCATTGTCATCCGAAGGTGTAAAAATCAGTTCAGGCTTGGAAGCACTCGTGCCTTCAGCGAGGTCTATCAACCGTACTATGACCTGTTCTGGTGTATCGAAGCCAGTAGCATGCTGTTCAAGGCGTTTGTACACTTCCTCAGAAAGAGTAATTTTTGGCATTATCTTTTCTCCATATATGATTTAAAATCCATCATATATGATGTTTTTTATGAGTCAACACCAATATTCTGTGTGTAGATGCATTGATATGAATTCAAAACGATTTGTTAAGCAGTCATCTTGCCTAAGTATGTGGGAGAATGAAAAGATTCAGGAGCTATAAAATTGCAGGAATACTAAGTCACCAGATGTGCCTAACTTCTTGATTTAACTGGCTACTAAATGAGAGCGATAACGATAAAGCATCATGTATATTATTGATTTTTATATTTATTTCTTCGGTCTTGAAAACCGGCGACCCGAAAGGGTTCTAGAGTTCGAATCTCTACGCTTCCGCCAAACAAAACAAGGGGTTACCGAAAGGTAACCCCTTGTTGCTTTGGGGTGTTGGAATACTGTTGGAATATTCTGCGGTTCCAGCCCATAAAAAAACCCGCCGAAGCGGGTTTTTTTATACCTGTTTTACTGCAATGGGTGCCCATCTGAGAGATGAGCTTCATTTCGCTGATTCATTCCCTGTTTTAGGGCATCAGCAACAGAGTCGGTCACGACTTCCTCTGCTCCCATCGCATACCTCAGACGTAGAGCGCCGCCTTGCCGATAGATGAAAACAAATGCATCTTGTGAACCACAACGGCTTTTGCGGCTTCCATTGGCCTGATAAATAAGCTGTTAGGTTCGTGGCTGCCTGATTTCAGCTCTTCTTCCAGAGCAACAAAGAATGCTTTTTTCATGTCGCTGGAAATATTGATTTTTCCGACCCCGTGCTGGATAGACTCGGCGACTTCTTCATCCTTATTTCCCGATCCGCCATGAAGAACCAGCGGGATGGTTAACCGCTGTTTAATGGATTTCAGCCTTTCGATATCCAGTTTTGGCTGCATTCCTGCAGGATATAAGCCATGCGATGTACCAATCGCGACCGCCAGCGTATCGACCCCGGTCTCGTTGACAAATTGCTCAGCCTGCTGCGGATCGGTATACAGTATTTCGCCATGCCCGCCTTCGCCGCTGCCTTGTGCCACGCCGATGGTACCCAGTTCAGCTTCAACGGAAACACCTGCAGCATGAGCGACTTCCGTCACGCGGCGTGTGATAGCGATATTGTCTTCCAGCGGGTGCGCTGAAGCATCAATCATCACTGAGGTATAGCCGGTGCGAATCGCCCGCATAACCTGCTCCAGAGTCTGCCCATGATCCAGGTGAATGACGACCGGTACCGTTGCTTTGATAGCCAGTTCACGAAGATAGAAAATAAAATCATCGCCGGTGAAATCATGTTCATCAGGATGAATTTCAAGAATAACCGGCGAACGCAGCTTTTCTGCAACCTCAATAACCGCTCTGGCGAATTCGGCAGAAGCAATATTAAAAGCGCCAATACCAAATTTATGTTGCTGAGCTACAGATAATAAATCTTTCATATTCATAAGCATGACTACATCTCCTGTACAGTTTCAGGGCTGTCTTTTTTAATAAAACGCAGAATAATCGCGGTGAGTAACGCGCCGGCGGCGATGGCGACGATATATCCCACAACGTGGGTGATCACATTGGGAATAAACATGACGAATATGCCGCCGTGTGGGGCTCTGGAGGCACATCCCAGAGCCATGGAGAGCGCGCCTGCCAGCCCGGAGCCGGCGACGATAGCGGGAATAACGCGTAGCGGATCGGCTACGGCATAAGGGATAGCGCCTTCAGTGATAAACGACAGGCCGAGAACATAGGTGACTTTGCCGGTGTCCCTCTCCTGACGGGAGAATTTCCGCCCGAACAGCGTGGTGGCGAGTGCAATACCCAACGGCGGTACCATTCCTGCCGCCATACAGGCCGCGATAGGTTCGTAGATCCCTGTCGACATCAAGCCAATTGCAAACATACAGACAGTCTTGTTAAGGGGACCGCCCATATCAAACGCCACCATCATGCCTATCAAAAGGCCCATAATTGCTGCGTGGGTATTGCCCAGGTTTTCGAGGAACGCTGTCAGCGAGTCGAGAAGAAACTTAATCGGTTCGCCAATCACCAGCACCATTAACGCCCCGGTAATAAAAACGCTCAGCAATGGCACGATTAAAATAGGCTTCAGGCCCGCTATCGATTTAGGAAGGTTGATATATTTGACGATGAGCAGCGTGGCGTATCCGGCCAGAAAACCCGCCAGCAAAGCCCCCAAAAAACCTGACCCTGTCTGAATGGCCATCATGCCGCCGACCGCGCCCGACACTATCCCCATATTGCCGCTAATCGATTTACTGATTCCGAGCGAGAGAACGGGTAGCATCAGCGCAAAGGCCGCACCACCGCCAATGTCAGAGAGCATTTTCGCCAGCGGGTTAAAATTTTCATCTCCCGGCGTTGCCGCAGTAATACCAAATGAGAAGCTCAGCGCGATTAAAATACCGCCGGCAACGACGAACGGGATCATCAGGTTAACGCCGGTGATAAGATGAATATAAATTTGAGACACCAGTGATTTATCTTTATCTTTTTTCGGCGATTCCTGAGCATCGTCTGCCGCCAGGTGTCGTTGTGGCTGTAATTTACCGGTGACAATCTCGTCCAGTAATCCTGCAGCATCCTTTGCGGCGCGAGTCACCGAGACGCGGATTATATTTTTGTTATGGAAACGAGAGAGATCGATGACCTTATCCGCGGCGATTAAAACAATATCTGCTTGTTGAATATCCTCCTCGGTAAAAATATATTCACTGTCTACGGCGCCATGCGTTTCAACGAGTAAAGGGATGCCTTTTTTAAGGGCGTTCTTTTTAAGATTGGCTTCTGCAAGGTAAGTATGTGCAACGCCTGTTGGACAGGCGGTAATGGCAATTATTTTCATATTATTCTCCTTATGAGGATACTAGTCTCCGGTATTGTTAATAATTAAGCGGTAGAGTTCCTCTGGCGAACTGGCATTAATTAGCTTTTCAACAACCTCATCGTCACCCAGGGCGATAGATATACGAGCGAGAACTTTTATATGTCCCGCTCCGCTGTCGGCTTCTTTTACCGCAAAAAGAATAACCAGCTTAACATCTGAACCATCCATGGTTTCCCAGTCGACATTATCCTTCAGTTTTGCGACGGCTATCCTTGTTTCATTGACCCAACAGGATTTGCCATGAGGAATGGCTATTTGGTTTTCAAAACCAGTCGATCCCAGGGCTTCACGAGCCAGGACATCTTTAATAAAACCTTGTTTATTATTAATGACGCCTTCATCGCACAGCGCCTGAGTCAACTGCTCGATGACGTCGATTTTACTTTTTGCCTGCATCTCAGTAATAACGCAGGCCTTACTTAACAGATCGCTGATTACTATTTTATTTAACATATTCACTCTCCTGAGTCTGGCGTTTGCTGAATAAGGCTTCGGTCACCCGAATGATGTCTTTCGCAGAAAATAGTGCGGAAACATAGGCAACAGGGATCATCATTTCCTCTATTCGGATGGTGGATATGATTAGGTCGCACTTCTTTTCAGCTAACGTTTCCTTTAATCGACTGCCGGAAACAATGTCGATAATCTCCCAGTCGGGGAAGGCTTTGGTAATCCGGCTGTACAGGAGCTGAGATGTACCGACTCCGCTTGAACAGACAAGGATGATTTTCTTATTTTCTTTAATCTTTTCGATTGCCGCCTGGATGTATACCGTTAAATAGGCGACTTCATCCTCAGAGGGGGGATCGTGTTTACTGTAATTATTGATTTGCATAGTTGCGTTTCTGACCGCTAAAAATACAGGAGAAAGTTCTTTTTTAATCTCATCCAGCAAAGGGTTATGAATAATGATGCGGAAAGCCAGACGGTTCAACATCGGCTTAATATGCATAACCAGAGCGTTCAAGAGCGGCTGATCGGAGATTAAATCACATTTAAGCAGCTGCGAAAGTAGGCTGGTTAACTTAATGGCATAATGTAACGCTTCCTGGTCCTGCACTCCTCTGTCAGGATGGACGGCATGAACGGGATGCTTGCCGGATGAAACAAGATATTGATAAATATAATTAATCTCGATTTGCGGGAACCTGAGCGTATATTTCTGCTCAAGCCATGCGATAGCTTTTTCAGCAATCTGCCATTCCTTGTTGTCATGCACTGGCGCAGCTTCATCAGCCGGGCAAACGATTCTCTTCTCCAGACGTCTGATGGTGACCAGTAAATGTGAAAACAGATTGGTATAGTAGGGCTCGCTAATGGCGCAGGTTAATTCATCCTCGATAAATGCAATCAAATTGATACAGTTGGCCACGTTGTCTTTACCAAATTCTTTGATAAGTTGTACGCGAGAGAACCTATCGATTCTGCTATCGGTCATGTGATAGTTACATAAAACGCTATGAGTAATGATCTCCTTAAGCGCCATGCGGATGTCATAGTCATTACCGTCAATAAACGTACCGGTATGGTTTTTTATCATTCTAAGGGAGAAACACTCTAGCCATTTTTCAATTTTAATTAGGTCTTCCACAATGGAAGAGCGACTGATGAAGTATTTCTCAGCTAAAAAGCTGATAGATAATGGCGTGGGAGAATGCGTCAGCAAATCGGTCGCAATGCCCACCAGCCGCTTGTTTTTAAGTATGTTTACAACCTGCGCATCCCCGGAGATAAGGGGGAGGGGAACAACGTCGTTCGCCTCAAGCTTCAGGCCCAGACCGGGTTTACTGAGTACAGAATGACCTTTATCAGTGAAATAAAGGTTAATAGCTTCAACATCTCGTCTGAGCGTACTGACTGAAATATTGAGTATTTTTGCCGCCCGGGAGGTGGCCAGCCAGCCACTTTCCTGCGTTAAATGATTGATTAATGATATTTGTCTTTTACTGAGCACTTTCATTATCCGCTCCTACAAAGATAAGTTGGCGCCTTAATGACGTTAGTTATAGCGGCTGGCATGACAAAGGGAAATACCAGGAGATGAACATATGTAAACCATCATAATGAACAGCAGGCAACAAGGCAGATACATCATTATACGTGGAGATATGTAAGAAATTGTCCCTGATGGAAAAGAATATAATATCTGAATAACACGCTGTGGGGATGATATGATTAGAATGTTCTATTTGTTAATTCTTTATGTTGATCTTTTACAAAAAGAGCGCAAACCTCAATGAAGCTAAAACTAAAGCTATTATTAACATTGATAAAGTGATCCAGGGGGATTTTGCGGTTTTAAATAAAACGACAGCGATCGCTACAGAAAATATCACCACCACGGTACTATGAATCTCAGTTAAATCTAAAGCATAAAAGGAAGGGGATATGGCAACAATAAAGGATGTTGCACAACTTGCGGGGGTTTCAACCGCGACGGTTTCGCGCGTTATTAATCAAACCGCCTGGGTTGAACCGGTAACGCGTGAGCGTGTTGAAAAAGCGATGCGTGAACTGAATTATCATCGCAATGCCGCGGCGCTGGCGCTGGCGAAACGCAGCGGCGATATGCTCGGGTTATTGACCGGCAACCTTGCCGATCCCTTTTTCGCTCGCCTCGCCCGCGGCGTCGAGGAGGTCTCACGGCAGGAACAATTCCGCTTGATGGTGTGCAGCGGCGGACATGATGAAGGGATGGAAAAAGCCGGGCTGGATTTTCTAATCAACCAGGGCTGTGAGGCGATCGTGGTCCATGCGAGCAGATTGGCGGAAAAGGAGTTGCTACGTTATGCCGCCCATTTCCCCGCGATGGTGGTGGTAAATCGCTATATTGCCGGGATGGCCAATCGCTGCGTCTGGCTGGAGAACTGCGAGGCCTCAAAAAAGGCAACGCTGCATTTACTTGAGCAGGGGCACCGCTGTATTGCCTGCGTAACGAGCGACTTACCGATAATCGATCGCCGCGAGCGGCTGGAAGGCTATCGTCAGGCGCTAGCGGAATACGGCATTACTCCGGACAGGAGCTGGGTGATAAGCGTTCCTTTTAACGAAGAAGGCGGCGAACGCGCGGCGCATCAGCTTCTTAACTGCGGGATCCCTTTTACCGCGGCGGTAACCTTTAATGATGTGATGGCGGCCGGCATCATGCGTATCCTGCATCTGAAAGGCATTACGCTACCGCAGCAGCTTTCAATAGTCGGGTTCGATGATGTGGTGATGGCGCGTTATCTCTATCCGGCGCTGACAACAATGCATTACCCGGTTGAGCGAATGGCGCGTTGCGCTTCGCAGCTGGCGATCCAACTCTTTAAAGGCGCCACCCAGCAGCCCTGCGTCAATAGCTTCGCTGCGGAGCTGGTGGTCCGCGATTCCGTTCTTCCTCCCGGGAGCGGTAGTTAAATCGTCAAGCCTCACAAGTGTGATCGGCTTCAAATTTAATAGTCTCATGTAATCGCTTACATGAAGGCGAACGGAGGATCACAGTCAGGCAAAAGGGGGGGCAGTTACCCTTGAACGACCTTACAGACTGGAGTTCTAGCTATGAATGCCTCTCAAAAGCAGAAAAAAACGCTCTCATTTGGCCTGGCCACCGTCCCTATTTTAGCCATGCTAATGCTGTTAATTATTGGCTACGGCATCATGGGGTTGCGAATCGAACCGCTACTGCTCTGTTCCGCTGCCGTAGCCGCCGTATTAGCCTTATGGCAGGGCTTTACGTGGGAAGAGATCATTAGTTCGGTCGTGGATAAACTGGCGAAAGCGATGCCAGTCATTATGATCCTCATCTGCGTTGGCGCTTTAATTGGCACCTGGATGTTCAGCGGCACCATTCCTTATATGGTGTATTGGGGGCTTAAATTAATCAGTCCTGAGTATATTCTTATTGCCGCATTCTTTTTGACCAGCGTCGTCTCGGTGTGTACCGGAACATCATGGGGATCGGCGGGAACGGTGGGGGTGGCGCTGATGGGGGTCGCGGCCGGGCTGGACGTCTCCCTGGCGGCGGCTGCCGGGGCGGTGGTATCCGGGGCTTACTTCGGCGATAAAATTTCACCGCTGTCTGACTCCACCAACTTCGCTGCCATTGTCGCCGATACCACGCTCTTCGAGCATATTCAGCACTTACTATGGACCACAATCCCCAGCTTTCTGCTTGCCGCGGCGGTATATCTTATCGCCGGTCACAGCAATATGCTGGGCGAGGTCGCGACGCCGCAGCGGGTCACCGATATTGTCAATGCGCTGGAGTCGCTGTACCGCTTTAATATCGTTTTGATTTTACCGCCCGTCATTGTTCTGTGGGGAGCGGTTCGCAAAAAACCGGTCATTCCTTTAATGCTGGGTGCCTGCGTGTTAGCCCTGATTCTCGGCGTCGTGATGCAGGGGCTTAGCCTTAAGCAGGGGCTGGATGCCTTTATTGACGGTTTCAACATCTCCATGTTCTCGCAGGGGAGCGAAGGCATCATTGCTGATGTGCCGCGACTGCTCAACCGTGGCGGTATGTTCTCTATGATGAGCACCATTCTGCTGGTATTTTGCGCTTTCTCCTTTGCCGGCGCTTTAACCTTAACGGGGGCGCTCAACATTATTATCAACCGCCTATTGACGGTTATTCACAGCGTCGGTCAGCTCATCGCCGCCACCATTGGCACCACTATTCTGGTAACTGGCGCAACGAGCGATGGAAAACTGGCTCTTCTGGTACCCGCTGAATTATTCAAAGATGCCTACCGGCGTATGGGGCTGGATACCAAAAATCTTTCTCGAACCATCGAAGATGCGGGCACCGTTATTGAGCCTTTATTACCCTGGACCTCTGCCGGGGTCTATATGGCAACGACGCTGGGAGTGAGCACCCTGGATTTACTGCCCTGGGCGGTTCAGTGCTATGCCGCCATCTTCTTTGCCTTATTTTTCGGCTTTACCGGAATCGGTATCGCGAAAACCTCCCCAGCCGCAGAAAATGCAACGAATATGCTGGCCACAGAACAGGAAGGGAAGCCAGATGGACTTTAATAAAATAATTGATCGTCACCATACCGGATCGCTGAAATGGGATTTTATGACGCGCTATTTTGGTGAAGAAGCCACTGAACTGTTGCCGATGTGGGTTTCCGATTTTGACTTTAGCTGCCCGCCGGACGTTCAGAAAGCCTTAGTTCAGCGTATTGAACACGGTATTTTTGGTTACAGCGAACGACCGCAAACCTACTACGACGCATTAATCTCATGGTTCTTAACGCGGCATCAGCTGGCTATAAAACCAGAGTGGATATGCAGTATTGAAGGGGTGGTTCCCGGATTATCCCTCCTCGTGCAGATGCTGAGCCACCCCGGTGAAGGGGTGGTGGTTCAGGGACCCTATTATGGATCTTTTGCCAAAATTATTTCGCTCAACGGTAGACGCCTGCTGGATAATCCGCTGTATGAGGAGCCTGACCAGGGCTACAGAATGGATCTCGATCATCTGGAAAGGCTGTTTCGTACAGAGCGCCCGCCGCTAATGATCCTCTGTAATCCGCATAATCCAACCGGTCGGTGTTGGTCAGCTCTGGAACTGAGCGAGTTGCTCCGGCTGTGTGAAGAGTATGATGTTATTTTAATTTCCGATGAAATCTGGGCCGATTTACTGCTTCCAGGGGAAGCATTTACCTCGGTCTTGCATTTAGAGGAGCGCTGGCATTCGCGCGTGATATCCGCCACCTCCGCCAGTAAAACGTTTGGTTTATCTACCCTACGCATTGCGAACTTTCTCATACCGTCGCCGGCGCTACGTGAACAATTTATGCGCCGTCTCGATGCTCATGGACTGGACGTCTTCAATGCGTTGTCCATTGAAGCGAGCACAGCTGCGTGGCAACACGGCGCTCCCTGGCTGGATGAGCTACTGCGCTATCTGGCAGAAAATCGACGGTGGTTTATTCAGCAGGTTGAGCAATATCTACCGTGGGCGCGCATCATCCCTGCTCAAGGGACGTATCTGCTATGGATAGACTGCAAACGGCTGGGACTGGACGATGAACAGCTGAAATGGCTCATGGTGGATGTTGCGGGTATTGCCCCCTCAATGGGAAACAGCTTTGGCGCAACCGGCAGCGGTTTTATCCGCCTTAATCTCGGGTGTCCGCGCGCGTACCTCGAAAAAGCGGTGGAGGGACTGAAACGCATTGCTTTTACAGCATAAATAACATTGCCTTCGGTGAGTCCGTCTAAGCGAAGTTCCTGTCGCCCGTTTTAATGCGCAGGTGCTGAGAGTCTGTCCTCCCCCTGTCAGGGTTAAAACGGTGCATTCCTGCTTACAAATGCACCGTTTCCTTTTTTGCGATCGAACAAATCGCGATGCCAATTAAAATTAACAGCGTGCTCAGTAAGTGATAGAGGTGCGGCCGGGTATGTAAAAACAGAATACTCAATATCCCGCCAGACAGCGGAATAAGGTGAGTGTAAATTTCACCGCGAGTCGCGCCAATGGCGGCGATGCCTTTGTTCCAGAACAAATAGGCCAGCCACGAGGGGAAGATAACCAGATACGCCAGGCCGGTGAGGAAAGAGATATCGTGGTACGCGGCGAACGAGGTGGCGGGGTGTCGCCATAGCCAGAAAATGACCACCGGAAGCAGAATCAGGGCGCCGATAAGTGAACTGACGGCGACGAAAGCGTTGGCGGGAATACGCCGATCTTTATTACGCAGCAGAGAGCAATAAACCGCCCAGCTTAGCGCAGACCCCATGGCCCACAGGTCGCCCTGGCTAAATCCTTTGAGTCCCTCGGCGTTGGTCAGATTGCCGTGCAGCAGAAGCAGCAGTACGCCTGCGGTGCTAAACGCAACGCCGCACCAGTTACGCGCTGAAACCCGGTCATGGAAAATCAGACGGTTAATCATCAGCACCATGCAGGGGGTCGCCGACATATAAATTGCGGCGTTTAGCGCGGAGGTGGTCTGCAGACCGATATAGAGGGTTAACGGGAAACTCACCTGCCCACACAGCGTTAAAATCAGCAGCGTCGTTGCATTTCCACGCAATAATCGCCAACTCTCGCGGATTTGACGTTGATAAAGCCCTACCAGCAGCATGGCGGTTAGCGCCCACCTTGCTTCCGTCATAACAATCGGATCTGCGCCCTGAACGAGAATATGCCCTACAACATAATTCCCTCCCCAAAACAGGGCCGCCAGCGTAAGTAACAGGTAGGGCATGCTGATTCCTTGCATCGCTTTAAACTGTACTACATGGTAACTACGTTTTTTTTAAAACATCAATTAAATTAGACGTTTTTTAAAATTTTCATGAATAATCAATGGGTAGCTGCGTCATTCAGGATGGCTATCATCATTACTACCCCTTCCGCAGGTGCTGGCTTTAACCACCTTGAGAAAATATCGCGAAAAAACTGGTAGAGACGCGCCTTATCGGCAGGCTCTCTTCACTGGCAGCATGAACGATACGCACTGTACTCTCTTATCTTTTTAATTGCTGAGGTCGCCCGCAGTGAATTTAAAACGAGGTTTGCGTACTTTGCCGGTGGCTTAAGGTATTACGACTCTAAACGGGAGCATTCATTGTTGCAAAGAGATATACCAGTGGGAGGGGTTATAGCAATACTCGGGGGGCGTCATTTGGGGGGGGTATCGAAAGCATGAAAATAGCAAAATGACGCGATTATCTCAAAAACTCTCATTATAAATAACCCCGACGTGATGTCAGGGTCATTAAAGCAGGAGCGCGCTTTAAACAGCGTAGACGTTACCCGCTGAAGGACCCTTCTGGCCATCTTCAATGGTGAATTCGACTTTCTGGCCTTCGCTCAGGGTCTTAAAGCCACCGCTCTGGATAGCAGAAAAATGGACGAAGACATCCTTGCTACCGTTGTCCGGAGTGATGAAACCAAAACCTTTTGATTCGTTAAACCATTTTACTAAACCAGTCATTTTGTTAGACATTGATAATACCTCAACATATCTGAGCCTTACGGCGAAAAGGGTTTTCGCACAGAATCTAATTAATAACGATAAGGAGACTCAAAAGGAAGAATTATCAACGGATAACACTTAAGATGAGGACTGCTTTACTAAACCGCTTTATTATGTCTGTATGCTAAACCGACCCCTCATTAGTCACACACATCACTATAGATAGCAAGACTTATTTCCAGGTAAATATCCTGATAAAGCTTTTTTGCTGCGCCAGGATATCTGGATGGCTAAAAATTGATTTGCTTATTATCGCTATCCGTGCATTAATGGCCTAATCTGTGCGCGATAAACGAACATCAAACTCTACTGAGCAGTTCTCATGACCAGGCGCTATCGCTGATATCCCCTCCTTTTGAGTCCAAAATTTGATCCTGTACGTTTCTCTCAATTTCATGCTGTGTAACTGGAGGGAGTATGTCCTCAAGAATTAAAGGTCTGGTGAAGTGGTATAATGAATCGAAGGGGTTTGGTTTCATCTCTCCTCTTGATGGCAGCAAAGATATCGCCGTTAACTACTCAGCGCTTCACGGCGATAACTTTAATACCCTCTTTGAAGGGCAAAAAGTTGAATTCGCCATACATCGCGGTGATAAAGGTCCAGCGGCGACGAAAGTTATTCTGTGCGATAAAGAGATATTTTAGAACGATGACCATGAGAGGAGAGGGCATCGATTATGCCATCTCGACGGCTGCGGTTCGCCGTGGCAGAAGCCATCCCTAACTGACAAAAAAATTATCTCTCCCGGCCACTCAAGCGGCCTGCGATGCTGCCAGGCAGAATGCCCTCATAAACGTTCACATGGCTGAGAGTGAATTACCGACCAGCAAACCGGCCGGTAATTAACGAAGTGTGGTGAGTAAACTGACGGAAGCTTCGCGAAATAACTTACTGCTTCGCCGGGATAATCAGCACCTGACCCGGATAGATCTTATCGGGATGCGTCAGCATCGGTTTATTGGCTTCAAAAATACGCTGATAGTCATTAGCCGAGCCGTACATCGCTTTTGAGATGGCGCTCAGGGTATCGCCGGATTTCACCGTGTAATAACGGCTTTCCGCTCCGCTCTGCGTCACATTAACGCTATCATTGACCTGGCCTACCCCGGTGACGTTACCCACCGCCACCAGAATTTTTTCTTTATCTTCCTGTGAGCCGACGTCGCCCGTTATCGTTGCGGTGCCATCGTCCGCGACATCAATATTCACTTTTTCAGCGCCGGGCAGGTTAAGGTTATCAATGTGTTTTTTCAGCTTTTCGGCCCGATCTTCCTTGCTGCCGCCAGAAACTGCATCCCAGATTTTCTCGCCCGCGTCTTTCACAAAACTTAATAATCCCATCGTTCCATACCTCCATTACTGCTTCATGATTAATATTTTCATCAGACCCAATAATCCAATATCCAATATAGATAAGTGCAGGATGCCTCCACCGTAGCGGCAACGTCTTAAAGAAGCGCAACCTGCCATTGAAGTATATGCAATAAGCGTCAAAGTGCAGGATATTTGCCTTAAATTCTCCGCGATGGCGCGGCATCAACGCTAGTCATCACGGCCATTATGCGATCCGTTTTGCAACGATATCGGTACCGTAGCAACGCCTTGCCAGGCTGCGAAGAGAGCATAGATAAGGGCTGTAATGCTATTTTTTGCCAGGAGGAGACATACTGAATGCCTTAGCTAAAGCATGTTAGGATGGCGACTCGTTTCCTCTTAAATAAGGATGTCAGCATGAGCAAGGTGGTACGGAAAAATTATCCTCAACTGGGTGAAGTCAAGGCTCCCTACGTTCACTCGGTAACGCACGGAAACACGCTCTATATTTCAGGGTTAACCGCGTTCGGCACGCAGGCGCAGCAGGGGAGCATCGCCGCCCAGGCGGAGGAGATCTTTAAGCAGATCAGAACCGTCGCTGACGCAGAAGGCGTTGATTTTTCATCCCTGATTAAAGTCACTATTTTTATAACCTCATTTGCTGAGATCGACGCATTACGCCGGGTTCTTTATCAAAACTACGGTGACCACCTGCCTGCCAGCTCTCTCGTTGAAGTCAGCCGCCTCTTTTCACCCGACCTTAAAATTGAAATTGAAGCGATTTTCGGCCTCTGAAGGACGGCCCATGGCCGGGAGGCGGCAAATAGCTTTATCAATTTATTTGAAGCATTCGGTTAAACAAACGATATTTATTCTCACCTGGTTACGCGTAGAGTAGTGGGATACGCGGCAGACACGCTTGTCATAAGGCGCGCTCTACCGACGACTCCCTGCAAACCAGGAAACTTCGTCATGAAAAAGATTGGCTTTTTATCATTTGGTCACTGGACGCCGTCGCCGCAGTCCGGAACGCGTTCAGCCGCTGATGCGCTGTTACAATCCATCGATCTTGCCGTCGCCGCCGAAGAACTGGGCGCGGACGGTGCCTATTTCAGGGTGCATCATTTTGCTCGCCAGCTCAGTTCCCCGTTTCCCCTGCTGGCTGCGATAGGGGCGAAAACCAAAAAAATTGAAATCGGCACCGGCGTGATCGATATGCGTTATGAAAACCCGCTGTATATGGCAGAGGATGCGGGTGCGGCGGACCTCATCTCCGGTGGCCGCCTGCAGCTGGGTATCAGCCGCGGCTCTCCGGAGCAGGTTATTGATGGCTGGCGCTATTTTGGTTACGTCCCGGGCGAAGGCGAAAACGAGTCGGATATGGCGCGTCGTCACACCGAAGTGCTGCTGGACGTCCTGCGCGGAGAAGGTTTTGCGAAACCCAATCCGCAGCCTATGTTCCCCAACCCGCCGGGGCTGCTGCGTCTGGAACCGCATTCCGAAGGTCTGCGCGAACGAATCTGGTGGGGCGCCGGTTCGAATGCTACCGCGAAGTGGGCGGCAACGCTGGGTATGAACCTGCAAAGTTCGACGCTGAAGGATGATGAAACCGGGGAACCGTTTCACATTCAGCAGGCGAAACAGATCCGCGCCTATCGCGAAGCCTGGGCACAGGCGGGCCATACCCGTACGCCGCGCGTCTCGGTTAGCCGCAGCATTTTCGCCCTGATGGACGATCGCGATCGTCTCTATTTCGGTTCAGGCCGTGACGAGAGTGATTCGATCGGTTTCCTCGATGAGAAAACCCGCGCTATTTTCGGTCGCAGCTACGCCGCAGAGCCGGACAAGCTCATCACGCAGCTGAAACAGGATGAGGCCATCGCCGAAGCGGATACGCTGCTGTTGACGGTACCGAACCAGCTGGGCGTGGAATATAATGCGCATGTCATTGAGTCGATTCTGAAGCACGTTGCGCCGGCAATGGGCTGGCGCGATGCCTGAGTTAGTCGCGGTCGATGCCCCGCCGGCAATCGCTGTGCGGGGCGAAATCGTCTACGGGATCCTCTTCGGCTGTAGCTGGTAGGTCCAGGCGGTCACTCGCTGACCCTCATCGGTGGTGACTTCAACAGCAACGCGATCGTAGCCCTCTTCGAACGCATCCAGCATGGCCCAATGGGCCTCGAGATTTGCCGACAGAAACAGAAAGCCGGGCACCCGGGGGCCGTTTTTGTCGAGAACAATGCCCGGAAAATCTGCCGCCGCTCCCCAGCCGCGTTCATAAAAAGTGCCGGTGACGTAGCCTGGCTGCCACTCTCCGCCAATGCTGTCCATAATATGGGCGTTAGAGTGGCCCGGGCGCAGCGTGCCGTAGACAAATAAGCGTTCCATTATCCCTCATTAACTCAAGCGTTGAAGACCCAAACGGGCAGAACAGGCCATAAAATACGAACTCTGGCCTGGGTTGGCAAGGCGCCCCGCAGAGCGCCTTATCTGTCAGGGCGCTGGCCCGAACATCTCCCGCAGCTGCTGTTCGTCGGGCATGCCGATGACCTGCTGGAGCTCGTTCTGCTCATTCATGTAATAAATAGCCGGCGTCGCGCTGGCGCCCAAATCATCCATCAGTTTTTGATGATGCTGAAGAAGATTAAAGGTGTCGCGTGGAGTAACGCCCTCAAAATGCGGCACTTTTTTGCCGCCTGAAAGCTCATACTCTCGCCACGCGGCGGCCGGATCGCGCGCGTTCAGGATCGCCGTTGCGTATCGGCCGCTTTTCGGATTGAGAAAAGCAACGAGCAGGGTATTTAGCTGGACCTTGCCCGCTTTTACCCACGGCTGCGCCGCCGACCAGAACGCTTTGCACCAGGGGCAGAAAGGATCGGCAAAGACAATGATTTTTCTGGCAGCCGAATCCGCGCCTTCCTTCAGCGGACGAGCATTATTCAGCGTCTGCCACATTTTGCGGCCTGAAGGGGTATAGATGGCTTCCTGAAAATAGGCCTCGCTAAGGTTTTTACCTTTTTCGTCATACAGATATCCAGAAATCACGTGCTTTCTGTCCGGCGTCAAAAACAGGGTCACCCCCATATCCTGATACTGGCCGATCCACCCTTTTACCCCGCCGGGCGAATCGATCTCTTTAATCATGGCGATCCCTTGCTGTTCGCCAAAATTTTTCACTATCTGAGGGAGAGCTTCCCCGGCAGATGCCAGGCCCGGCATTATCCAGGCCGCCAGCAGTAGAATATATTTCATCGCATTACCTCTGAATTCCGGGGGCCCCCCGGAGAGGGTTACTGTTTTTTCAGCGCGTCGCTGACCATGGCGTCAAATTGCTCCCAGGGGATCCAGCCCGACAGCATCTCGTCGCCAACGATTGTGGCTGGCGTACCCTGAATGCCGAGCTTTTCGGCCACCAGCAGGCTTTGCTTAATCGTCGCCAGGCTTTGTTCATCCGGCGTTGCTACGCTGACCCCGGCCTTCGTCTTGGCTTGCTCAATGCTGGCGCCGTCGTGATATCCCTTTTTTGCCATCAGGATATGGTTAAATTTCACAAACTGTTCAGGATGCGCACGCCACAGAGTTAGCGCAGCCCTTGCCGAAGTCAGCGAACTTTCAGAACGCCAGGGCAGAAATTTAAAGACCACGGCAACATCCGGATATTTCTCGACAATCTTCTGCAGATACGGGTCAAACTTTTTGCAATACGGGCAGTTGTGGTCCGTAAAAACGACCAGCGTCAGCTTCGGTCGCTGCGCGCCGATACGCGGCGAGTTGGGATCGTGAAAGATAACATCGCCGTACTGAGTAAGAACCTGCTGAAGCTGTTCCTGCCCGGCAAGGGCATTCTGCCGATCGAGCTTTTCGGCGGCGGCGATCAAGATTTCGGGATGATTAAGCAGCGTCTCCTGCACCAGTGCCTGGACGCGAGCCTCCTGCGCAGGGGTAAGCGGCGAAGATGCCAGTGTCGGCAAAGAGGCCGAAAGAAGAGTGAAAGCAAGCAGCGTTTTTTTCATCGTAAATTAACCTTTGGCACGGCTGAGGGCGTTGAGGACGGTTTGTTTATCGAGCAGCGGCGACAGTATGTCGCCTTGCGGCTGGCCTGGGCCGTAGACCTGATTAAACGGAATGGCGTAGCGATTTCTGCTTTGCAGGAAACGGGCGATCGGTTCGGAGGGCAGACTCCAGTCCCCGCGCAGCGCTACTACGTCGGGCTGGGAGAGCGCGCTAATGATGGCGGGCTGATTTAATACCCGATGTTCATTCACTTTGCACGTCACGCACCAGTCGGCCGAAATATCGACAAAGACCCGTTTGCCCGCCGCCAGCGCGTTCTGGATAGCCTCCTCGCTAAGGGGCTGCCAGCGGATCGGCTGAGCCATTGCCTCCGTGGTAGCGCGCGCGGGCTCCCCTGCCAGCAGGCCGCGAAGCTGGAAGCCGGCAAACGCCGCCAGCGCAATAATCACCAGCCAGAAGGCAGATGTCGTACGCTTATGGGTTACCCGTAGGGCGGCCAGCGCCGCCAGGGTAAGAACCAGCGCAATAATGCCGCCGGGGGTCTCACCCAGATGGAGGCCCAGCAGCGTCGTCAGCCAAAAACTGGAGGCCAGCATCATGAGGCCGAGCGCCATTTTCAGTGAATTCATCCAGCGACCGGGGCGCGGGATCAGAGCGGCCGACCCGGGCAACATGGCGACGAATAGCCAGGGGATGGCCATACCCAGCCCGAGCGCCAGGAAAATTAGCCACAGTTCCTGCAGTGGGGCAGCAAGCGCAAAAGCGACGGCGGTCCCCAGGAAGGGGGCAGAGCAGGGGGTCGCCAGCAGCGTGGCAAAAATGCCTTCACAGAAACTGCCCGCCATGCCGGTGCCGCCGGCGGTCGCCATCCGGTTAACGGCTGATGACGGTAGCAGCACCTCGAAGACGCCAAACAGGTTGAGCGAAAAGATAAACGTAACGGCAATCATTAAGCCGATAAACCAGGGGTTCTGGAACTGGATCCCCCAGCCCAGGGACGCGCCGGTAAGCTTCAGTATCGTTACCATCAGCGCCAGCAGGACAAATGAGGTCAGAATACCTGCGCTGGTAGCAAGAAAACGCCGCCCGATCGCGCGCTTATCTGACCCGGACTGCAGCACGGCGCTGAGCTTCATGCCCATTACCGGCAACACGCAGGGCATCAGGTTAAGAATTAATCCGCCGATCAGGGCAAAAAGCAGCATCTTCCAGAGGCTAACCGTTGAGGTTGGCGCAAGATCTGCGCCGATCGTCAGACTGGTCTGCTGCGCCTTTGCGCCATTTGTCAGCACCAACGACAGCGCTTTCCCCGCAAGGGTTGCGGGCTCCTCCCCCCATTCATCGGTTACCGGTACCGTTACCTTGAGGCTGGCGCCCTCGGTACGGAGGCGCGGAGCGCCAGCGATTATCCCGCCCTCCATGGGATCAAAAAAGATAGCGGGGTTTTTCCACTCACCGACCGTGGTGGCGGTTATCACCAGGTCGCTGCCGACCCGATGCGCGGCGAGATCGTCCGACACGCCTTTATCTGCCGGAATGGTTCGCATCGCCTGTGCAAAAGCCTCCTGAAAACCGGCAGTGGCGGGCTGACTCAAATCCAGACGCAGCCTGTAGTCGGTTAACAAACAGACGTTGCTGCAGGTGGATAGCGTGAGCGTACCGTCCAGCAGGTCGCCGGGAACGGCGGTGATGATTATCGGGATAACGACCCGCTGATGGTAGCCCTGGGTCGTCAGACCGGAAATCTCGAACCTTGAGGGAACCGGCCAGTACCACTGCGCCTGTTCACCGTTATGCCAGACGATTTGCGGGGCGACGCCGCCCTCACCCGGCGAGCGCCAGTAAGTTTTCCAGCCGGAAGCCAGCTCAATAGAGAGCAGGGCGTCGATCCGATCGTTCTCTTTCTCCGCCTGGAAGCGGACCCGGGCGTGGTCGTTCTGTGGGGATGTCAGCCATCCGGTGTCTGCCGCATGAGCAACGCTCGCGCAGGTCAGCAACAGGAAGACGAGGCCCCTGAAGATATTCAGCATTATTTTCTCCGTGAATTAAAAAATTAATCGTTTAAAAAAACGATTTTTTCATTCACGGAAAACGCAGTTTTTGAGATGAATTCGTAGCGTGGGCGGCCGAACGGGATCGTCCCGGAAGACCCAGGCACGTGCCGCGGCAGTCAGCTGAAGCAGAGTAAGGAACAGAATGATGGCCGGTAAAGCGCCATCGAAGAACAGCGGCTGCGCGCAGAGCAGAGATTTGGCGCTCAGCTGACAGGGAGAGGGCCCTTGCTCAGCTTCATCCGCTGACGGCTGCTGCGACAGCGCGCTGACGGCGGGTTCCTGAACCTGGCGCGCGGCGTTGTCCAAAAAATGGTGTACATAGACCGCCCGCTGAACAAGGCAAATAGCCATGACCAGGCAAGTCAATACCAAAAACCATTTTCCAGGAAGCTGACGATTGCGCTTAGGTGACCCGTACGTTTCAGAACCGAGGATCATAAACAATACTTATCAATGTTCAAGAGGGTACCGTGTAAGGTTTTGTCTGTCTGCTTAACGGGGCGGCGACTTTCCAGCAGATAGCGCTGTCACAGGGATATTTCATGCATTTATATTATTTACATGGCTAATTATTCTCGATACCATGCGCGCCGCTCATCGTTATCGGCACGCCGCTGCTGACGTTGAGCGATTAGCATCTGACCGCCATTAGCTCATCAGGAAGAGCGAACGACGTACGTTGTAGGGAACGGGGTTCGAGGCCTCGATGGCGGCCCAAATCCGATTTAGCCCACTGATTAACATTGCACACCTGGCAACCGCCGACCGTCCGTCAGCCTTTCCCGGTCATGACGCGCACTAAAGACGCTAGCGCTGAAATTAACGATTTCTTTATCACAGTCCGATAATCGCTTTATGACTATTACTGCATTGAGGTGACCATTACGCGTGTAATAGTTTCCGTTGTCAGTTATTCATCGCGATGGAATGTTAATGAAAAGTATTATTGGTTACCGCCGGTAAATTAATATCTGGATTTTGGTTTTTTCTGCGATTTACCTAAGAACATCTTAATAATTTCAATGAGAATTAACTTATTCGGATTAAGTCGCGTATTTTTCAGAAATTTCACCACTTTTTATATGGTATTCTCTTTTGTTCAAGGAGTGAACGAAAGGAAAAATAATGCTTTACCGCTATGCCGTTTTCTCCAGAAAACACAACACGTTTCATATTCTTCTGCTGTTTACCATTTTACTAATAAGTTTCGTCCATTTGAGCGTGCTGCTGGAAACCGATAACACATGGCTACTGTGGCCGATGATGATTTATCTGCCTGTTTTTTTGCTTTGGCGAAAGGTCTCAGTGTTACGAAGCAGGATCGCTGATTAATGTGCTGGTGGAGTTCCCTACATGAGTGAAAATACAATATCTAAACCAACCTCTGAACCGAAAGTCCTGCAGCCCGTATTACGGAAAGTCGATCTTAACCTGCTGACTATTTTCGATACCGTTATGCAAGAGCAAAGCTTAACCAAGGCGGCACAAACGCTCGGCATGTCTCAGCCAGCGGTGAGCAGCGCGGTATCGCGCCTCAAGGTGCTGTTTAAGGATGAACTGTTTGTCCGCAACGGTCGTGGGATTAAGCCGACCGATCGCGCCTTTCAGCTATTCGGCTCGGTTCGACGCGCTCTGCAGCTGGTGCAAAATGAGCTACCGGATACGCTGTTCGATCCGCTGGACTGCGAACGTATTTACCATCTTTGCGTCTGTAGCCCGCTGGATAACTATCTGACACCGCTTATTTTTAATAAAGTGAGCGAGATTGCGCCTCGGGTCAGTCTCTCCTTTAAATCTACCCTAAGCCAGCAGGTCATCAACCAGCTTCGCTATCAGGAAGTTGAATTTGTTCTCGATTACAACAAGTTCAACCACCCGGAGTTCACCAGCATCCCGCTGTTCAACGATCGCATGGTGCTGGTGGCCAGGCGGAATCATCCGCGTATTGCATCGCCGTTGACCGAGCAGGATATATATCGCGAGCAGCACGCTACCGTCGCGCTGGATCGCTATGCCTCATTTAGCCATCCCTGGTATAGCTCTGAGGAACAGCAGGCCTGCGTCGCATTCCACGGAAACGCCATGGTCAGCGTGCTGAGCGTGGTGTCGCAAACCAATATGGTGGCCATCGCGCCTGAGTGGCTGGCCAAAGAGTTTGAAGAACAGTTTGCGCTCCAGCTGCTGCCGCTGCCTTTAGAAATGAACAGTCGCACCTGCTATCTTTCATGGCATGAAACGGCGGCCCAGGAGAGGAGCCACCGCTGGATGGCGGAATTGCTGATTAACATTTGCCAGCGTTAATGCTATTGCAAAAAATGCCTGGTGGCACGCCAGGTATTTTATGACTCCTTAATCAATCCTCGAACAGAGAAATATAATCATATCTGATTTTTTCGCTTTCTGGCGGCATAATTATCTGACGAAATGCGCTATCTAAATATTATTCATCTTTAAAACTACATTTAAATATCTTTTTGCAGAAAATTTATCATTTCTCAGGCAGGGGCCACCGACGATTTCTATACTCTGATTATCCAACCGGGCGGCGACCTCAAGCAGAGGATGATATTAATGGGCACAAAGATAACCATCGCCGTGGCGAGTGCTGCCCTGATGGCTGCGTCGACGGCCGCAGAGGCTGATGAAATCACTCTTTATTCGGTTAATACCGGCTCCTGGATCTATCATCTGTCAAACAATCACGGCCAGTACACCGAGGGCTTTGATAACCAGTTTGCCTCGGTTGAACGCAAGCTCTCCGCGGATTCGAAGTACAGCCTGCTGGTCGGGACGATGAAAAACAGCTTTGACGATCGCTGTATTGCGCTCGGGGTACGCCGCGACTGGGCGTCGTTGGGCAACGGCTGGGTATTTAAGGGGATTTATGGCTACGTCGGCGAATTTTTCTTCGATGCTTTTGAGCACTGCGGCGACCATGGCTCATATAAGGATTTTAAAGATGCGACCGGCATTGGATTTTCTCCCTATATTTACCATGGTCTCCAGTATAACTTTACCGATTATTTCGGCATCGAAAGCGGAATAATTCTCCCGGCCGTTTTTGTCATCAGCGTGCAGTGGAGTTTTCGTTAATACTGCATACAACATTCGCCAGCCGCGATGTTTTTCATGTATCGCGATAACGCCTTTACTTCATAAGATTATTGCTTGAGGCAATGGAGCCTGTTAAATCGTACTGATTCGTCATTAACCCTCGGTGCCCCCGCTGGCTTATGATTGATTGTATTACGGGCAGGTCACTGGCCAACGCCGCCGGACTATAAATCAATGCACAAATTCGCTGACCGGCTGCGCGAGCAGCACAGGGCTATCTGCTGCGCGCTGGCGGATTTCTCTGCCTCCGACTGCACGGTATCGCGGTGGTCGACGATGCCTTCAATAACCGGCGTCAGGCAGGCGCCGCAAATCCCCATTTCGCAGGAGAGGGGGACGGCGATGCCGTTCTCCTGGAGGACCTGAGCGATGGTTTTATGCGCGGGTACCGGCCAGCGTTCGCCCGAGGAGGCAAGGATCACGTTAAAGGTGTTTTCCTCTGCGCACGCCGCTGGCTTGGCGACAGGCTGAAAGGCTTCGCTGTGGATCCGCGCTTCCGCCCATCCCTGCGCCAGGGCGACCCGGTGCGCGGCGGCCATAAATCCTGCCGGCCCGCAGAGATATATCGGCTGCCCGGCATGTGCACTATTCAGCGTCGCATCCAGGTTTTGCCTGGCGCTGCGCCCTTCGCTTGAACAGTGAATTACCACGCTTTCGGCGCTAAATCGCTGTTGCAGTTCGCGGATAAACGCCCCGCGCGCGCGGCTCTTAAGATAGTAGTGCAGGGTAAACGGTACGCCTTCTGCCTCCAGCCTTAGCGCCATGGCATACAGCGGCGTAATCCCGATGCCGGCGGCCAGCAGCGTCACCCGCTCCGCCGCCTGCAGAGGGAACAGATTGCGCGGAGGGGAAATCAACAGCGTCTGGCCGGGGCGCAGCTGCTGATGAATGTAGCGCGAGCCGCCGCGGGATGCGCTGTCGAGGGCCACGCAAATCAGATATCCGTCAGCGACGCTATCAGGGCCGGTCAGCGAATACTGGCGGATAATGCCGCACGGCAGATGAACGTCAATATGCGCGCCGGGCTGCCAGGCAGGGAGCGTCTGACCCTCCGGCGCCACCAGCCTGACGGCGAGGCTCTGGCTTCCCTGACGCCAGAGGCCGTCGACAATGACCTGTAATACCTCATTCATAGTGCTGCTCCACTTACACGAGGAAAAAATCGCCGAAGCCCATTTTCTTCAGCCCGCGCCGATAGGCGATGGAGCTGCGGTCGGCAGGAATATGCGCTTCCAGCGTTAAATCCAGCGGCAATCTTTCCGGGTGCTGGGTCTCTACCATCATGCGGTCTTCCTCAAAGACGCGCAGGTTAAAGGCGTGAACGTCTTCCACCGGTACGTGCAGATCGAAATTGCGCGCGATGGGCGCGAACATACGAGTAATGCGCGAGGATACCGGCGAGGCGGCGTTCATAATCACCAGCCTGGCGTCCTCGGGGAAATGAATCGTCAGGGTGGCGGTAAACGGCAAATGCATTTCAAAATGGCGCAGCCACTGGAAGCCTTCCGGCGCGCGAAATTCGGTGCTGGCGGGATAGTTGCCGACTGAACTCCAGTAATCGGCGATAAACCCAAACGCCGTCTCCTGCGGGTTGTAGTCCGGCACCACCTGGTTATTGGGGTCGGCGAAAGTCCCGGTATGGATCCAGGCAAAATGGGCAACATCAAGAAATCCCTCGACCTGGCGACCCGCAAAACCGTTGACCTCAAAAGCCGGGCAGTTGATTTGCTGAAAGCCATCGTCGTGCCAGTGCGGCATCACCGGCAGCGGCATCGGGTCTTGCGGATCGAAGGCCAGGCAGGTCCAGATCAGGCCATAACGTTCTTCTACCGCAAAGCTGGTGAGGTTGAGTTTCGCCGGTACCGGCTGGTCGGGGCTGGAAGGGATACGGTTGCAGCGGCCATCCTCACCGAAGCGCAGGCCGTGGTACGGGCAGACAATTCCCTCTTCATCGTGAAAACCGAGCGTCAGCGGTACGCCGCGATGGGGGCAGACGTCGCGTGCAACGACCACCTGGCCCTTAATACGATAGATGACCAGCTGTTCATCAAGCAGGGTGGCTTTCACCGGGGCGGGGCCAATATCGCAGGCGCGGGCAACCGGGTGCCAGCATTTTGCCAGGCGCAGCCAGTCCTCTGGCGCAAAGGTGCAGTGGGCGGGTGGGGTAGGTTGTGGTCTGTTCATGGCTTCTCTTCCTGCTCACAAAAATATTTGTTTAATTGTTGTGAGTTTATTGTTGCCATATTAGGGTGTTGACATCCATCAGCAAGAATTCATTCAGCTGTTGCAAAAAAGAGAACAGGTCCACGATGAGCCCATTTTCACGTTTCGCTATCTATTTTACCGAAGTGGCGCGCAGCGGTAGCCTGCGGCGGGCCGGGGAGAAACTGCATATTTCCGCTTCGGCTATCAACCGGCAAATTCTGCAGGCGGAAGAGGATTTCGGCACGCCGCTGTTTGAGCGTCTGCCGGAGGGGCTACGCATGACCACCGCCGGCGAGCTGCTGTACGACAATCTGCTGCGCTGGCAAAAGGAGTTTCAGCTGACGCGGCAAAAGTTTGATGAGTTGCAGGGGCTTAAACGCGGCTCCGTCAGCCTCGGCATAGTGCAGGCGCTGGCGGAAGGGAGCTTTGCCGCCGCGCTGGCGGACATTATCAGCAGCTGGCCATGGCTGGAACTGGATCTGCAGGTGGCGGATAGTCATAGCGTCAGCCAGAAGGTACGGCAGGCGGATCTCGATTTCGGTCTGATTCTCGATCCCGAAGGCCAGGCGGGGCTTAGCGTGCTGGCCTTTGCCGAACTGGAGATGGGGGTGGTGATGTGTCCGGATCACCCTCGGGCGCAGGCTAAGATGCTGTCTTTGGGTGAGCTAAGCGAGGAGCGGCATATTCTTCCCGGCGCGCCGCTGATCGTCCACGAGCGGGTCGCGATGCTCTATCGCCATTATGATTTTTCCCCGACGAACAGCATCAGCTGCAACGATATTCGGTTGATTAAGTCGCTGGTGCTTAAAGGCGGCGGCGTGACCCTCCTCAGCCGTCTGGACGTGCTGGAGGAGATCGCGCTCGGCCAGCTGGCATTTGTCCCGCTGCGCAACCGTCTGCTGCGGCCGCTTACCCTGGCTCTGTGCGCCGCGCCATCGCGCCAGCTTTCACGTCCGGCGCAGATGGCGATCCAGAAGCTGACCACGGTGATGGAGGCGATACAGGGCGGGGCAGCGGCTTCCCTCCCGTCTGCGTAATCTGCCCGGCCTGCAATTCTCTGCGGCCAGCTTCCCCGGTGGCGCTGCTGTATGACCGGGCTACGGGTTCCCCGGCGTCTGCTCACCGGTAGCCCGGCTAAGGCGTTTACGCCGCGAGCCGGGAAGGGCGCTGATGCCGGGATCTTTACCCCAGCGGGCCGCCCTGAATGGTTTCGCACAGGCCGTTGATAATTCGCTCTCCGGTTTCGGATTTCAGCTCCTGATACCAGGCTTCCGTCAGCGCCATATCTTTACCGTGGGTCACATCGCAGCGTTTACGCGCCTTCAGCACCAGGTCGCGCACCCGGTCGCAGCGCTGCGCTTCGTACTGACGCAAAACCCCGCTGATATCGCGGCTCTGGCTGAACAACTCCCCCAGCACCACCGCATCCTCCAGCGCCGCGCAGCCCCCCTGGCCGATATCCGGCGTGGTGCTGTGTCCGGCATCGCCCAGTAGCGCAACTCTGCCGCGAACCAGCTTGGCGAACGGTTCAATATCGTGGATTTCAATACGGTTGGTGGTCTGCGGGTCGAGGGCGGCGATCAGCTTCTGCACCTGCGGCGCCCAGCCGCTGAAATAGCGGCTGAGATCCGCCCGCAGGGTGCTGCGGTCCTCGGCCAGCCCCGCCGGGAGCGGGACATCAAAGAAAAAGTAAAATCGCCCCCCGGAAACCGGCATCAGCGAAACGCGTTTCCCTTCTCCGACGAAGGTCGTCCACTGATTGCCGGGCGCAATCGCTTCATCAATATCGACCAGACCGTTCCAGTTAACGTAGCCCGCGTAGCGGCGTTCCGGCGTATAGCCGAGCACGTGCGGGCGTAGCGCCGAATGGCTGCCGTCGGCGGCAATCAGAAAATCGCCCTCTGCCATCGATCCGTCGGTAAACCAGACCCGAACGCCGTCGGCGTTTTCTTCGCAGCGGGTAACGCGTTTACCAAACTGCACTGCCTCCCGTCCCCAGAATTTGAGCATTTCGCGCTGCAATTCGGCGCGGGAAACCGGACAGGGGCGTCCGCCGGTGCGCGCAATCAGCGGAGCGAGGCTAAATTGAGTCAGCGTCTCTCCCCGCAGATACTCCTTGTAGGCCAGAAAATGCATCGGTCCGCCGTAGTTTTCGATAATATCGCCCATGCCTAAATGCTTCATGCATTTAACGCCGTTAGGCCAGATGGAGATGGCCGCGCCCACCGGTTTGATTTCTTTCACCGCTTCAAACACTTCACAGTGGATACCGGCATTTTTTAATGCCACCGCCGCGCT
>Ga0153980_1000062_pt1 | contig 75927 bp, 73 predicted proteins | sample TSGA064MetaG_FD_104722 | JGI IMG/M metagenome (GOLD analysis project Ga0153980, IMG submission 104722) | Attine ant fungus gardens microbial communities from Georgia, USA - TSGA064 MetaG | ecosystem: Host-associated > Fungi > Mycelium > Unclassified | place: USA: Georgia, Magnolia Springs State... | reverse complement strand
GCCCACGTAGCCCGCTTCGGTCAGCGTGGTGGCGTCGGCCATGGTAAACGGCACGTCCAGCAGGCGCGCCAGCGTTTCCGCCAGCAGCGTTTTACCGCTACCCGTCGGGCCAATCAGCAGAATGTTACTTTTGCCCAGCTCGATGCCGTTGCTGCTGTCGCCGTTGCGCAGGCGCTTGTAGTGGTTATAAACCGCTACTGCCAACACCTTCTTCGCGCGCTCCTGGCCGATGACGTAGTCGTCCAGATGCTCGCGGATTTCATGTGGCGTCGGCAGCGAACTGCGCTCGCGGTGAGGCGCAACTTCTTTGATCTCTTCGCGAATGATGTCGTTACACAGATCGACACACTCGTCGCAGACATACACTGACGGGCCGGCAATCAGCTTGCGTACTTCATGCTGGCTTTTGCCGCAAAAAGAGCAGTACAGCAGCTTTCCTGAACCGTCTTTGCGTTTATCTGTCATTAACTTGCCCCTCTATTTTTACGCCGACGGCCTGCGCCATCAGCCTGCCCTCATTACGGCAGCACTCTTTTTCACCGACCAGGGCGGGAATTAGCCGCGCTGGTTCAGGATGGAATCTACCAGGCCATATTCCACTGCTTCGCTGGCTGACAGGAAGCGGTCGCGCTGGGTATCGCGCTCGATGGTCTCGACGCTCTGGCCGGTATGTTTAGCCATCAGCTCGTTCATCATCTGCTTGGTTTTGATAATTTCACGCGCGTGGATATCAATGTCTGACGCCTGACCCTGGAAGCCGCCCAGCGGCTGGTGGATCATCACTCGCGAGTGCGGCAGGCAGTAACGCTTGCCTTTTGCGCCTGCCGTCAGCAGGAAAGAGCCCATCGAGCAGGCCTGGCCCATACAGATGGTGCTGACGTCAGGTTTAATAAATTGCATGGTGTCATAAATAGACATGCCCGCAGTAATCACGCCACCAGGAGAGTTGATATAAAGGTGGATATCTTTTTCCGGGTTTTCCGCTTCCAGAAACAGCATCTGCGCGACGATCAGATTCGCCATATGATCTTCGACCTGACCGGTCAGGAAGATAATGCGTTCTTTCAGCAGGCGGGAAAAGATATCGTAAGAACGCTCTCCGCGAGAAGTTTGTTCGACCACCATCGGCACCAGCGCCATGTGAGGTGCTGTTTGTTCACGTTCGCCATTGTATGACATTACCGTCTCCTGGATAAATTTCATTTGGCAACACTACCAATTCTACTTGAGAGCGTTCCGGAACACTATGTCCCCAACTTCGTTCACCGAAAGCTATCGGCGACCCTGAAGCCGTGTAACTTTTCTATCTGGGGATGCAGCCCCGCTAATTCAAGCATAACAACGTTTTTCTCAACTGCTAACCAGGAAAAGTAGCATAGTCGATAATTTGCCGGTTTAATGAACGAATAAGGCCCATATTACGGCTCGTGGCGGCGGATAAATAAAAAAAGCCCGCGGTCATTACGGCCACGGGCTTTACTTTATCCTGAAATATCAGACGATCAGGCCGGTTGGGTCTGGTTCATCAGTTCCTGGAAATTAGTTTCTTTCTCGGTGACTTTTGCTTTTTCCAGCACGGCTTCCACCGCCTGCTCTTCCAGAGCCACGTTGCGCATGTTGTTCATCAGCTCGTTGTTCTTGCTGTAGAACTCGATGACTTCTGATGGATCTTCGTAAGCGGACGCCATCTCTTCGATCAGGGTCTTCACGCGATCTTCATCAGCTTTCAGCTCGTGGGTGCGAATCACTTCGCCCAGCAGCAGACCAACCATCACGCGGCGCTTAGCCTGCTCTTCGAACAGCTCACGAGGCAGTTCCAGAGCCTGCTGCTCGTTGCCGCCGAAACGCTGTGCAGCCTGACGCTTCAGCACGTCGATTTCGCTGTCGATCAGCGCAGCCGGCACGTCGATTTCGTTAGCGTTAACCAGACCGTCGATAGCCTGAGTCTTCACACGGTTACGCACGGCGCCTTTCAGCTCGCGCTCCATGTTTTTACGCACTTCGGTACGCAGACCCGCTACGGAGCCATCTTCCACGCCGAAACGCTTGATGAACTCTTCGGTGAATTCCGGCAGCTCGCGCTCTTCAACTTTCTTCAGAACGATTTCAAACTTCGCTGCTTTCCCTTTCAGGTTTTCAGCGTGGTAATCTTCCGGGAAGTTCACGTCGATGGTGAAGGTTTCGCCCGCTTTGTGGCCAACGATACCGTCTTCAAAGCCCGGGATCATACGACCCTGGCCCATGGCCAGCACGAAGTCAGACGCTTTGCCGCCTTCGAACTCTTCGCCGTCAACAGAGCCGGAGAAGTCGATGGTAGCGCGGTCTTCAGCTTCTGCTGCGCGGTCGGTCTCTTTCCAGGTGGCCTGCTGCTTGCGCAGCGTGTCCAGCATGGTGTCAACGTCTTCGTCGGTCACGGAGACAACCGGTTTTTCAACTTCGATTGCTTCCAGACCTTTCAGCTCAACTTCCGGATAAACTTCGAACTCGACAGAGTAGGTGAAGTCTTCGCCGGTTTTGTATTCGCCCGGCACGTAGTTTGGCGCGCCAGCCGGATTGATCTTTTCTTTGATGATCGCATCAACAAAGTTACGCTGCATCAGATCGCCCAGAACGTCCTGGCGAACGGAAGCGCCGTAACGCTGTGCAACGACGGTCATCGGCACTTTCCCTTTGCGGAAGCCGTCGATGCGTACTTTTTTAGATACGCTGACCAGCTCATTTTTCACCGCGTTTTCGATCACATCTTTAGCAACGGTAATCGTAACGCGACGGCCCAGGCCCTGAGTTGTTTCTACTGAAACTTGCATCTTATTACCTCAATAAATCACGTGCTCGGTCAACTTCAGACTCGCTTTACATCAATGATATAAAGGAAGACTAAGAACCGGGACGGCCTCTGATGTCAGAACCGCATTCCCTGTTGCCAGAAGCGTCCCGAAGACATTCGGAAAAACAGACGCAGCATTATAGCGGCAACGTCAAAGCGAGTCGAGGCTGCCGCACGCTGGCATTTCGTTAAGCTTCACGCTTTTTGCACCCGAAAGCCGTAAAAAAAGCAATGGACAGGGCTTTTTCGTCCAGAAACAACAAAGCGGCCCGCAGGCCGCTTCAGATTTTAAGCGTTTTTCTCAGGCCAGCGTACCGGCTCCGCGACAGTTGGGCGAGGCCGGTACGGTATCCTGTAATCCCGCCCACTCTTTCACGGTATAGGTATGCAGCGCCAGCGCGTGGACGCTTCCCGCCAGTTCGTCTGCCAGCGCGCTATAAATAGCACGGTGCCGCATCAGAAATCGCTGGTTAAGAAAGCTGTCGCTGACGATGACCACTTTAAAATGGCTTTCTGCTCCCGCCGGAACGTTGTGCCGGTAACTTTCGTCATGAACTTCCAGATGCACGGGTGCAAAGGCCGTTCTTAACTTTTCTTCTATTTGTTCGCGGATCATAACAACACTCCTCTACGATCTGATGCGCCCCATCTCTTTAAATACTAGCCGGATTTCGCCGTCTGCCGATTCGTTTTACAGAAAAATAGCGGCCGGAAAGCCCGCTACTGTGCATTCTCTGGTTTACGGCTGCAACTGCTTACGCGATAAAAGATGGCCGACGCGTGAAAAGCGGCAGGTTAAAAAAATGTAAGGGGATGAATTTGCGCGCGGACAGGGCTTCCTCTTGTTTCAGGCAATGATATGATGACCGCGGTTTGTCGGCACTACACCCCATAAAATCGAGAAGATAAGCATGCTAAAAAAATTATTTTTCCCCCTGCTGGCCGTTTTTATGCTGGCCGGCTGCGCAACCAGCAGCAACACACTGAATATTTCGCCAGCCATTAAGCTTCCGCAGCAGGATCCGAGCCTGATGGGCATTACCGTCAGCATTAACGGTGCCGATCAGCGTAGCGATCGCGCCCTGGCGAAAGTTAACCGCGATGGTCAGCTGGTTACGCTTACGCCTTCACGCGATCTGCGTTTCCTGCTGCAGGAAGTGCTGGAGAAACAAATGGGCGCGCGCGGCTATATGATTGGGCCAAACGGCGCGGTTGACCTGCAAATCGTGGTTAACAACCTTTATGCCGACGTAACCCAGGGTAACGTGCGCTACAGCATCACCACGAAAGCCGATATTTCGATTATCGCCACGGCGAAAAACGGCAGCAAGCAGGTGAAAAACTACCGCCAGACCTACAGCGTTGAAGGGGCTTTCAACGCCACCAACGATAAGATTACCAACGCGGTTAACTCCACGCTGGGCGATGTGATTGAAGATATGGCTCAGGACACCAGCATCCACGAGTTTATCAAGCAGAACGCCCGTTAATCTCCTGCCCGCCTGACGGCGGGCATCGTTTTAAGGTTTGTATGCCCAGTCACTATCTGCACATCTTTACCCGCCGCAACGCCGCGCTTCTGCTTCTGCTGGGTTTCTCTTCCGGTTTACCGCTGGCGTTGACTTCCGGCACGCTGCAGGCCTGGATGGCCGTTGAGAACATCGATATCAAAACCATCGGCTTTTTTTCCCTTGTCGGGCAGGCCTACGTTTTTAAATTTCTGTGGTCACCGCTGATGGATCGCTATACGCCGCCTTTTCTCGGGCGTCGTCGCGGCTGGCTGCTGATCACCCAGCTGCTGCTGATTGTCGGTATTGCCCTGATGGGCTTTATGCAGCCAGGCCGTGACCTGACGCTGCTGGCGTCGCTGGCCGTGCTGGTCGCTTTCTGCTCCGCCTCGCAGGATATTGTCTTCGACGCCTGGAAAACGGATATTTTGCCAGCCGAAGAACGCGGTAGCGGCGCCGCCATCAGCGTTTTCGGCTATCGACTGGCGATGCTGGTTTCCGGCGGACTTGCGCTGTGGCTGGCCGACCGCTTTCTCGGCTGGCATGCCATCTGGTGGCTGATGGCCGCGATGATGGTGCCTGGCCTGATTGCCACGCTGCTGGCCAAAGAGCCGAGCGAAGCCGTGGTTCAGCCACGCACGCTGGAAGAAGCCGTCATCGCGCCTTTACGCGATTTCTTTACCCGCAATAATGCCTGGCTGATCCTGTCTTTAATCGTCCTTTATAAGCTTGGCGACGCCTTTGCCGCCAGCCTGACAACGATTTTTCTAATCCGCGGCGTGGGTTTTGACGCCGGAGACGTTGGCCTGGTTAACAAAACTCTTGGCCTGTTTGCGACGATCCTTGGCGCATTGTATGGCGGCGTGCTGATGCAGCGGCTGAGCCTTTATCGCGCGCTGATGCTGTTTGGCATTCTGCAGGCGCTTTCCAATATGGCTTACTGGCTGCTGTCGGTCACCGATAAGCACCTGTACAGCATGGCTGCTGCCGTATTTGCAGAAAACCTTTGCGGCGGAATGGGCACGGCGGCCTTTGTCGCCCTGCTGATGACGTTATGCAATAAGTCGTTTTCCGCCACGCAGTTCGCTCTGCTTTCGGCACTTGCCGCCGTTGGCCGCGTCTATGTCGGGCCGGTGGCAGGCTGGTTTGTGGAAAGCTGGGGCTGGCCGACGTTTTATGCCTTTTCCGTCGCCGCCTCGCTGCCCGGCCTGATTTTGCTGGCCGGCTGTAAGCGCACGCTGGATCGGGCGCAGCATGCGGAGTTTGTGCCGCGTACGCTGTGGCCGCAAGCCTATCGCTGGGCGATCCGCCTGCTGCTGCTGGGCTGCGCGCTTGCCGCTGGCGGGCTAATCCTGCTGGCGCTTGGCGCAACCGGCCTGCTGCACAGTAACCCTCTGCTCAGCCCGCTCTTCAGCAGCGCGGCAGGCTTTGGGCTGGCAGGCGTCGTGCTGGGTACGCTACTGGATTACCTGGCCGGTCGGAACACGGCCTGAGTCAGAAGCGATATTCCGCGCCCAGCCAGTACTGACGCCCTGACTCGTAAAAGCCTTCCGTCAGGGCGTACTTTTTATCAAGAACGTTATTTATTGCCGCGTTCAGGTTCCAGCCCGCGCCAGGACTAAGCTCTGCACGCAGATGCGTCAGGGCAAAGCCCGCCGCCTTTTGCTTTGCGGTGCTGTCGCTATAGCTAAATGAACGCGCTTCTTCGGTGATACTCAACCGCCAGCCAGCCGCAGGCGAAATAGCAAGCCACCCGGTCACGGTTTGCCTGGGCAGCGCGGTCACCTTACCTGCGGAGCGCTGTTTTACGTCGCTGTGAATCAGGCCATAATTAACGCCTGCTTCCCCGTGCTCACCTACTTTACCGTGCAGGCCAACATCCAGCCCCTGATAATCCACGCGTCCGCTGTTGCGGTTTTGTACCCTTTGCGCATCAATGTTTTGGATAAGAATGGTGTCGCTAAGGCGGTTGTAATAAAGACTGGCTTCGCTGCGCCATCGTGGCGCGATCGCATGGCTCCAGCTCAGATCGACGCTGCGGGCGCGTTCAGGTTTTAGCTGCGGATTAACCAGCGCGGTTTGCCCATAGGCGGGACGAAAAGTCGTATAGCGCTCTTTTAACGTGGGAAAGCGGCTGCGATCGGAAAACGAAAACGTCAGCGTGTCGCCTTCCTGCAGATAATATTTCAGCATGCCCTGCCAGTTAAACGCTCGCTGACCGTTGCTGTCGTAGCGCGTGATGCTGCCGTTACTCTCATGCTTTAAAGCCTGCAGGCTGTCGCGCCAGTCGTAGCTGATGCCAGCCACCATATCCAGTGCATCGGTGATGGCCCGCTGATATTCCGTTGCCAGCGACCAGGTGCGATCCTGATAACGATCGACGGCGGCACTTTTCGCGCCCTTTTCCCGATGCATATCGTTTTTCCAGTGCACGGCAAAAGAGAGACGATCGCTTTCCCGATATTGGGCAGAAAGCTGTAAAGCAGCGCCGTTACTGTAGTCGTCGTAATGGCTGTAGCTGCCCTGCTTGTTCCGTAGCGCCGCCAGGGAGTTGTACATTAATAGCGTATTTTTAAAGGCGTCGTGATAAAGGCGGCTTTTTAACGTCAGCGTTTCGCTAAGCCGTGTGCTTCCCTGATAGTAAAAGCTTTGCTTATCATACTGCGGCCAGTGCCAGTAACGGGCCGCCTGACCGCTGCTCCCTGCGTAAGGCGGACTCTGTTTTGCCCCGTCCTGGCTGCTCCAGCTGAGCGTATACCGGTCAGCGCCTGGCGTCCATCCCAGCCGCGCGGCAGCTTTTTTATCGTCTGCCGCCGAATGATTAAGCCTGCCATTTTGTCCGGCGACATTGCTGATACCGTGCGCCAGACCGATAAAGGTTTTTTTTAACTGGCTGGCGCTGAGCTGAATAAATCCGCTGTCGTTTTTTGCGCCCAGCGCCGCATAGCTTTCCCTGGCGTTGCGTTTGTCGCGGCTCCATCCCTGGCGAAAGCCAACGCGCCCCGCAAAAGGGTTTTGCGGTAGAGCGCTGGTGATATTGATTGCGCCGCCCATCTGGTTTGGGCCTTGCAGCAGCGAGCTATATCCTTTGGACACTTCCAGTGACCCAAGGCCAAAAGTCAGAAAACGGCTTAAATCCAGATTACCGTCGTAAGGGACGTAAACCGGCACGCCGTCATAAAATACCGGTACTTGCCGACTGTTAAAGCCGCGCACCCGCACCTGAAGTTCATTACGGTTTCCCGACTTGTCCAGCGTGACGCCAGCCATCGTCGCCAGCGCTTCGGCAACGTTGTGCTTTTCCAGCTGGGTCAGGGTATTTGAGTTAAGAATATCGCGGCTTTCCGCGACGGGGCTTGACCAGACGGTCAGCGTGTTATCGTCCGCGTGGCTGGCTGCGGCCAGCAGCGTTGTTAACATCAGTAAGCGAGTTTTCACGATCGTTCCTTGATCCTGAGTGGATAAAGCTACCGCCACACCCGTGACGGAAAAGAGTTTTTATTGCTCTGTCACCACGGCTACGTCAGGGACAGAGTTCATGTTGCTGGCCGACATTCCCATGAAACCAGCGCCCACTCTTTTCCGGTGGGTGGCTCTTGCTGCCGGTAATAGTCGATTAGACAGCGCCGCTCGTTTTCATCCAGTTTCCCGCTGGCGCGCTCCACGGCCTGAATGGTTTGCTCAATGCTTTTTTCCGGTGGCGCAGCGTCGCGGATAAAATCGACCCGCGCATGAATGCCCATCTGATAAAGGGTGTTAACCGCGTAGATGTAGTTCGGCAGCTCATCAACGGGCCGGCCAATAGCGCGCAGCAGCAGAGGATCGAGGAAGGTGCCGCTTACGGTATGCGTGGTATATACCCGCAAGCGCGCCTGTTTATTCAGTTTTTCCAGCGCCTGGCGTAAATCACCAACCAGCGTAGAGCGTGAGGCGACGGCAATGTCGCAAACCGGGATATCGTCCCAGCTCTCTTCCCAGGCGCGATGGTGCCATAACGCATTATTTATCCCCAACGAGGCGGCCCGCTGTCCGGCAACGTCCAGCATGCCTTTGCTGTAGTCCAGACCGTGAACCTGCTCCAGCCTGTCGGCCAGCGCCAGGCAAACCGTCCCCGGCCCGCAGCCGACATCCAGCAACGTGGCCGCATCCGATAAATCAATACGCGCTACCAACTGCTGTAGGTACTGGCTGCTGGCAGGTGCATCACTCATTTTCTGCGCACGCTTGTCCCAGTGCTGTGGACTTTTTTCCGTCCTTTTTGCCTGCTGCAACTGTTGTTGGTAAAGTGCGGCAAAATCAATGCGATCGATCAGCATGCTATTTTCTCCTGGCTGAATGCGTGAAGGATTAGCCAGCGCTCAATTTCCGCCTGACTGACCCGATAAAGTTTTGCCAGCGACGCGCTGTTGAGCATGCTTTGCGGCGTCCCCTGCCGTACTTCGCCTTCCGGCGTAATAAAGATTACCTCGTCAGCGATCGCACTGGCGTGCAGAGGATGATGCGTCGCCATCAAAAGCGTCATGCCGCTGTTTTTCAGCTCCCGCACCTTTTCCAGCAGCGCTATCTGATGGCCGAAATCAAGGCTGGCTGCGGGTTCATCCAGCAGCAGCAGTGCGGGCCGCTGCACCAGCGCCCTGGCAAGTAACACCAGCTGCCGCTCGCCACCGCTGAGCGTAGGATAGCGCCGCTGCGCCAGCGAGCCTATGCCCAGCCTGGCCAACGTGCTTAACGCCAGAGTGCGCAGCGAGCGTCCCGGCACGGCAAACAGCCCAAGCGTCGCGCTGCCGCCCATCATCACCATCTCCAGCACGCTCCAGGCAAACGCACCGGCATGCTGCTGCGGCACCCAGGCCATCAGCTTCGCCCTTTCCTTTATTGACCAGGCCGTTAACGGCCTGCCTGCCAGCTGGATATCCCCCGAAATGGGGCGCAGCACGCCTGCAATAGTGCGTAACAGGCTACTTTTACCGCTGCCGTTATTGCCTAACAGACAGTAAACTTTTCCGGCAGTCAGCTTAAGCGTGACGTCAGCCAGCAGCGTCTCACCGCTGTAGCCCAGCCTGACGCGATTCAGATGTAAAAGCTTCATCTTTTTCCTCTCAGCAGTAAGGTAAGGAAGAAAGGTGCACCGATAAAAGAGGTCACGATGCCTAACGGCAGCTCGGTATGGTTAACGGTGCGTGCCAGCGTATCGGTACAGAGCAAAAATAGCCCGCCACAAAACAGCGACAGCGGCATCAGGCGCTGATAGTCAGTTCCGGTCAGCAGGCGGCTGACGTGCGGCACCACCAGACCAACCCAGCCGATAATCCCGGCGATGGCCACGGCGCTGGCGGTGATTAACGTGGCGCTAACGATGCAGACGAGACGTAAATGCCTGACGTTCACGCCCATCACCAGCGCCTCCTCCTCCGGCAGGCTCAGTAAGTTGAGCCGCCAGCGCAGCAGCAGTAAAGGCAATACGCCCACGGTAATCCCTGTACCCGCATAATAAAGATCGTCCGGCGTGATTGAGGAAAGGCCGCCAAGTAGCCAGAAGGTGATAGAAGGTAGCTGCGTATAGGGGTCGGCAAGGATTTTAATCAATGAGATAGCCGCGCCGCTCAGCGTTCCCCAGGCTATGCCCGTCAGTACCAGCGCTAAAATAGGATCGTGATGCTTCGCCCCGCGCGCCGTCAGGCTAACCAGCGTTACTATCAGCAGGCCGCCGATAAAAGCCATTGCCTGGACGGCGACAACGGGCATTTGCAGCCAGATAGCCAGGCAGGCACCCAGCCCGGCACCGGCGGCAACGCCCAGGATATCAGGCGAAACCAGCGGATTTTGAAACATGCCCTGATAAGCGGCGCCCGCACCGGAAAGTCCGGCCCCAATCAGCAGCGCCGCCAGGATACGCGGCAGACGAATTTGCCAGAAAACAATGGCCAGCTGCGGATCTAACGTCTCGGGTGAGAACAGCAACGATATGACTTCAGCCCCGCCGAGCGGAAACGCGCCGGTCATTAGCGCGGAGGCGAGCACGGCCAGGCTAACCAGCAGCCCACAAAGGAATTTCATTGCGCGCTCATCAGACGCTGCCACTGTGCGTCATCAGGCGTGCAGTGATAGAACAGCCGGAAGAACTCCCTTAAATCCTGCTGCAAAGTTAGCGCCACGGTTTGATCGAATCGGGCCTGCAACATGCGTAACCCCGCCAGCCGGTTGACGCCCGGCGGCGCATCCAGCCAGCCGAACGGTCGTCGTGGAAACAGCAGGACCTGGTTCTGTGCGACCGCCTGAATGCCTCGCCATACGGGATCGCTTGTAATATGCCGCCAGGAGCGCACATCCTGGGTAATGATAACCTCCGGCTGCCAGGCCAGCAGCTGCTCCAGCGACACCTTCACCAGATGCGCCTGTCCCTGCTGTCGCGCCACATTGTGCATCCCCAGCAGTTCGGCCGCTTCGGTATGCAATGAGCCTTGCAGCCCGGTTTCCAGGCCATTAAAACCGCGGGCAGAATAGAAGCGCAGAGCAATAGGCTGACGATCCGCAAACGCCTGCGCATCCTGCAGAAAACGATCGGCCAGCTGTGCCTGCAGCTCCGCTCGTTCTGCCACGCCTAAGAGAGTGCCGAGCTGCCGTAGCTGGCTGGCCGAATGGCGCAGGCCGCCGTCAACCAGCAGCCAGGGAATACCGGTGCGCGCCACGGTTCGCGCGGCCAGCGAGCGAAAGGTTTCGCCGGTCATCCCGCAGTCGATAATCAGATCGGGCTTCAGCACCATCAACTGCTCCAGCGAAAGCGAGCTGCCGCGTCCGGCCAGCCGCCCTGTTTTTGGCAACTGGCGCACGCTTTCTGGCAGAAACTCGTTTCCCGCATGCGACAGCTCATAAGATGAAAGCCCCAGCAGCTTTTCCGGCGCCATCGCCAGCAGCAAGGGATCGCCGGGCGCGCCCGCGCTTAAAATCTTGTGGATAGCCGCAGGCGGCGGAAGCTCGCCAAAAGTAAAAAGCTGGCCAGTAGCTGAGGAGTGAGATGCGACCGAAAGGTTGCGGCCGACTTTAGCAATCCCGGAAGGCAAGGTCGCCGGATAGGTCTGTCTGATAGTGGCCGTTAAACCGAAAGGGGAAGCGACACCAAGTCCGCTTGCGATGAGGCCCGCCATAAAATGACGCCGGGTGATATCCATATCAGCTCCAGTTAAGCGTTATATAGTGCAATATACAGGGACTTACTCAATATGTTGTCAACCGGAAAATAATAACAGATCGAAATAGTGTGGCGTTGCTCACAAAAACAAGGCGGGTCTACAGCAAACAGGCTGCGTCAGACAGGCAACTTAAGGCAAACTACGTGGCCTGAGGAAAGCGGGCAGACGTACTAAAAAGCAGCATTTATATTAGTGGTTCTACTACGAAAGCAATATATGCTGCCCGAACGCTTCCCATAGCAGAAAAATCGCTAACAGCAACGTAACAAATGCGCTTTTTTTATCGCTAAAAACAGGGGCGAGTCGCCGTATATTTGACCGCTTTTTAACAATTGTGCCGCTTCGCTAATAAAGCGCCATCCGTTATTTCTTAAAGATTCTCGCCTTTACATTTACATCTAAATGCCAAATAAAAACCGCTGCGAAACTATTTCTGCTAATTTGATTTAGATCAATTGATACAGATATGTTAAATAAATGAGTACCATTTTCGCTGTTTATAGCATCCACGATTTTTGAAAGGGCTTTTCCATCTGTTTTTGTTATATTGAGGCCAAAGCCTTGCTGTTATTCATATTTTGTCACCCTCCGCAACATCTGTGACAGTGTTTGCAAAAGGTGTCAACGCCTTGCTGACACAAGCTGTTGCTGGTTTACAGTACTGAAACGTTCCCGTAAAATGCCGCCACACTTAAACGACAATAGAGCCCTTGTCATTGAGGTCGTTAAATGAGACTCAGGAAATACAATAAAAGTTTGGGGATTTTGTCATTAATCGCAGGCACTGTATTGTTAAGTGGCTGTGATAGTGCATTGTTAAATCCCAAGGGACAGGTTGCACTGGAGCAACGTTCGCTGATACTGACAGCCTTTGGCTTGATGATGATCGTCGTTATTCCTGCAGTCCTGATGGCCGTAGTATTCGCCTGGAAATATCGGGCATCCAATACTAATGCGAAATACAGCCCTAACTGGTCACACTCGAATAAAGTGGAAGCCGTGGTTTGGACTGTGCCGATCTTAATCATTCTCTTTCTTGGCGTTCTCACGTGGAAATCAACCCACGCGCTGGAACCAAGTAAACCACTGGCTTCCGATGTGAAACCGGTCGAGATTGATGTGGTCGCGCTGGACTGGAAATGGCTGTTTATCTACCCTGAACAGGGTATTGCAACCGTTAACCAGATCGCTTTCCCGGCTAATACACCAGTGACCTTTAAGATCACATCTAACTCCGTAATGAACTCCTTCTTCATTCCTACCCTCGGTAGCCAGATTTACGCTATGGCGGGCATGCAGACTGAACTGCATCTGATTGCGAATGAAGCCGGTACGTTTGACGGTATCTCCTCTAACTTCAGTGGTCGCGGCTTCTCTGGCATGAAGTTTAAAGCAATCGCCACGCCTGATAATGCGTCTTTCAATCAGTGGGTAGCGAAAGCCAAAGAGTCCTCTAACCAGCTGATGACCATGGATGATTTCGAGAAACTGGCTGCGCCAAGCGAAAACCATCCGGTTGAGTTCTTCTCCACGGCGAATCCTGAATTGTTCAAGCAGGTTATTGGCAAATTCAAGATGAACCACGGGAACATGAACACGCCAGCGCACGAAGGCATGGACATGAACGAAGCCTCTCATGCGGGAGCCGAGGAATAATACGATGTTGGGAAAATTAACCCTTGATGCAGTTCCGTACCACGAGCCGATTATCGTGGTTACGGTTGCCGCCATCATTCTTGGTGGTCTGGCCGTTGCTGGAGCGATCACTTACTTCGGTAAGTGGCAATACCTGTGGTCTGAATGGCTGACGTCAGTTGACCACAAAAAACTCGGTATCATGTATATCATCGTGGCTTTCGTCATGCTGCTGCGCGGCTTTGCCGATGCGGTCATGATGCGTAGCCAACAGGTGCTGGCTTCGGCTGGCGGGCCCGGCTTCCTGCCGCCTCATCACTACGACCAGATCTTTACCGCGCACGGCGTGATTATGATCTTCTTCGTAGCGATGCCGTTCGTTATCGGTCTGATGAACATTGCTGTTCCTTTGCAGATCGGCGCGCGCGACGTGGCCTTCCCTTTCCTGAACAACCTGAGCTTCTGGTTCACTGCTGTCGGTGTGGTGCTGGTTAACCTGTCACTGGGCGTGGGCGAATTTGCTCAGACCGGCTGGCTGGCTTATCCGCCGCTTTCCGGCGCGGAGTACAGTCCGGGGGTCGGGGTTGACTACTGGATATGGAGTCTGCAGCTTTCCGGTATCGGGACGACATTAACAGGTATTAACTTCTTCGTTACTATCCTGAGAATGCGTGCACCGGGCATGACCATGTTCAAAATGCCTGTTTTCACCTGGGCATCGCTGTGTACTAACGTGCTGATCATCGTCTCCTTCCCGGTTCTGACCGTGACGCTGGCGCTGCTGACCCTTGACCGTTATCTGGGCTTCCATTTCTTCACCAATGAAATGGGCGGCAACATGATGATGTACGTCAACCTGATTTGGGTTTGGGGACATCCGGAAGTATACATCCTGGTTCTGCCGGTCTTCGGCGTCTTCTCTGAAGTCGTTGCGACCTTCTCGAAAAAACGTCTGTTTGGTTACACCTCGCTGGTTTGGGCAACGGTGGTTATTACCGTCCTTTCCTTCATCGTGTGGCTGCACCACTTCTTTACGATGGGTGCCGGCGCGAACGTTAACGCCTTCTTCGGTATCATGACGATGATTATCGCCATTCCGACCGGTGTTAAAATCTTTAACTGGCTGTTCACCATGTACCAGGGCCGCATTCAGATGCACTCTGCGATGCTGTGGACCGTAGGCTTCCTGGTCACCTTCTCCGTTGGTGGTATGACCGGCGTTCTGCTCGCGGTACCGGGTGCGGACTTCGTGCTGCACAACAGTCTGTTCCTGATTGCCCACTTCCATAACGTGATTATCGGTGGTGTGGTGTTCGGTTGTTTTGCTGGTGTGACCTACTGGTTCCCGAAAGCGTTCGGCTTCTGCCTGAACGAAAAATGGGGTATCCGTGCCTTCTGGTTCTGGATTATCGGCTTCTTCGTTGCCTTTATGCCGCTGTACGCGCTGGGCTTCATGGGGATGACCCGTCGTCTGAGCCAGAACATCGATCCACAGTTCCACCCTCTGCTGGTTGTTGCGGCATTCGGTGCGGCGCTGATCGCTTGTGGCGTACTGTGCCAGATCACTCAGTTCTGGGTATCCGTACGTGACCGCGAGCAGCTGCGCGATCTGACCGGTGACCCGTGGGGCGGTCGTACGCTGGAGTGGGCAACCTCTTCACCACCTCCGTTCTACAACTTTGCTGAAGTGCCTGTTATCCACGAGCGCGATGCGTTCTGGGAAATGAAAGAGAAAGGTGAAGCTTACAAACGTCCAGCTAAGTATGAAGAGATCCACATGCCGAAAAACAGCGGCGCGGGTGTCATCATCGGTGGTTTCAGCCTGGTGTTTGGTTTTGCTGCTATCTGGCACATCTGGTGGCTGGTAGGCGTGGCGTTCCTCGGAATGATCCTGACCTGGATTATTAAGAGCTTTGACGAAGACGTTGATTACTACGTTCCCGTTGCCGAGATCGAAAAAATCGAGAATCAGCACTTTGACGAAATTAGCAAAGCAGGCCTGAAAAATGTCAACTGAAACTCTGACTAAACACCACGACGCCCATGCGGAGCATGGGCATCACGATGCAGGAGCCAATAAGCTGTTTGGCTTCTGGATCTACCTGATGAGCGACTGCATTATCTTCGCAACGCTGTTTGCAACCTATGCGGTCATGGTCAACAGCACCGCTGGTGGCCCTGCAGGTAAAGATATTTTTGAACTGCCGTTTGTGCTGGTTGAAACCGCACTGCTGCTGGTCAGCTCCATTACCTACGGCTTTGCCGTTATCAGCATGGAAAAAGGCGCGAAAGGCGCCGTTCTGGGCTGGCTGGTGCTGACCTTCCTGTGTGGTATCGGCTTTATCTCGATGGAAATCTATGAGTTCCATCATCTGATCACAGAAGGCTTCGGCCCGCAGCGCAGCGGCTTCCTGTCCGGCTTCTTTACGCTGGTTGGTACGCACGGTCTGCACGTGACCTGTGGTTTGATCTGGATGCTGGTGATGATGTATCAGGTGGCCACTAAGGGCCTGACTTCCACCAACCACACCCGTCTGATGTGCCTGAGCATGTTCTGGCACTTCCTGGATGTGGTCTGGATCTGTGTGTTCACCATCGTTTACCTGCTGGGGGTCATTTAATGAGCAAAACATTAAGCGATCATGGTACCTCTCACGGTAACGTGAAGACCTATATGATCGGCTTTATTCTGTCGATCATTCTGACTGCGATTCCATTCTGGATCGTCATGGAAGGCGGCGCGTCTAAAACGACGATGCTGGCCGTGGTAGTGATTGCAGCCGTGGTACAGGTGCTGGTGCATCTGTATTACTTCCTGCACCTCAGCACCTCGACCGATCAGCGCTGGAATCTGGTGGCAATCGTCTTTTCTGCCGTCATCATTCTGATTGTCGTAGTAGGCTCTATATGGATTATGTGGAACCTCAATTACAACATGATGGTCCGTTAAAGAGTCGCCTGTGATGATTAAGCAATACCTGCAAGTAACGAAACCAGGAATTATTTTCGGGAATTTAATTTCTGTCATCGGGGGATTCCTGCTGGCTTCTAAAGGCAGCATCGACTATTCCCTGTTTCTCACCACCTTAGTCGGCGTTTCGCTGGTGGTCGCATCGGGTTGTGTTTATAACAACTTTATTGACCGTGACATCGACGTAAAAATGGAGAGAACCAGAAACCGTGTGCTGGTAAAAGGCCTCATTTCCCCGACAGTCTCTCTGGTTTATGCAACCGTTCTGGGTATTGCTGGATTCGCGTTGCTGTATCTCGGAGCAAACCCGCTGGCCATGTGGCTGGCGGTAATGGGCTTTGTGATTTATGTCGGCGTTTACAGCCTGTATATGAAGCGCAAGTCCGTTTACGGCACGCTGATTGGCAGCCTGTCTGGCGCAGCGCCACCGGTTATCGGTTACTGCGCCGTCAGCAACCAGTTCGATGCTGGCGCGCTGATCCTGCTGGCTATCTTTAGCCTGTGGCAGATGCCGCATTCCTATGCGATTGCCATCTTCCGCTTTAAAGATTACCAGGCAGCGAATATCCCGGTTCTGCCGGTGGTAAAAGGTATCTCCGTAGCTAAAAACCATATTACGCTGTATATCCTGGCGTTTATGGTGGCGACGCTGATGCTGACGCTGGTGGGATACGCGGGCTATAAGTATCTGATCGTTGCCGCAGCCGTGAGCGTCTGGTGGCTGGGAATGGCGCTGTCGGGCTACAAGACGCAGAACGATCGCGTCTGGGCACGTAAGCTGTTCGTTTTCTCCATCGTCGCCATCACTGCACTGAGCGTTATGATGTCGGTAGACTTTATGACGCCAGCCTCAAAGGACCTGCTGACCTACGTCTGGTAAGCATTCCTGTTGCAGTTCTGTTAAGGGCGCGTGATACCTTAAAAGGGTATTACGCGCCCTTTCTTTTTGTTACCACTTTAATTAATAATAATTTTACCCCCCTGCCCCAACCCCTTAAAATATGCCTACCAGATAACCTGAGGTAGTAATGAACGATAATAAAATGACTCCGGTCGAACTGCGTGCGACATGGGGTTTGGGAACGGTATTCTCCCTGCGTATGCTGGGAATGTTTATGGTTCTTCCCGTCCTGACCACGTATGGCATGGCGTTACAGGGAGCAAGTGAGGCACTGATTGGGCTCGCCATCGGCATCTACGGTTTAGCGCAGGCCGTATTTCAAATTCCCTTTGGTCTGCTGTCCGACAGAATTGGCCGCAAGCCGCTGATCGTTGGCGGATTACTGATCTTCGTTTTAGGCAGCGTAATTGCCGCCATCACCACGTCTATTTGGGGCGTGATCCTGGGTCGTGCCTTGCAGGGTTCCGGCGCGATTGCGGCGGCGGTAATGGCGCTGCTTTCTGACCTGACGCGCGAGCAGAACCGCACCAAGGCGATGGCCTTTATCGGCATCAGCTTTGGGATTACCTTCGCTATCGCCATGGTACTTGGGCCTGTGATTACGCACGCGCTTGGCTTACATGCGCTGTTCTGGCTCATCGCCCTGCTGGCGAGCAGCGGTATTGTCATTACGCTGCTGGTGGTGCCTTCCGCTTCAAACCACACGCTCAACCGTGAATCGGGCATTGTGAAAGGCAGTTTCCGTGCGGTACTGGCCAACACTCGCCTGGTGAAGCTTAACTTTGGCATTATGTGCCTGCACATTTTGCTGATGTCGAGTTTTGTGGCGCTGCCTGGCGAATTTGAGCAGGCGGGCTTTCCTGCCGAGCAGCACTGGAAAATCTATTTGATTACCATGCTGATCGCTTTCTGCGGCGTGATCCCTTTTATTATCTATGCCGAAGTGAAGCGTCAGATGAAGCGGGTTTTCGTTGCCTGCGTGGCGATTATTTTAATTGCCGAAATTATCCTGTGGGGCGCGGGTAACCACTTCTGGACGCTGGTTGTTGGCGTACAGCTGTTCTTTGTTGGCTTTAACCTGATGGAAGCGATTCTGCCTTCGCTGATCAGCAAAGAATCGCCGCCGGGCTATAAAGGCACCGCGATGGGCGTCTACTCCACCAGCCAGTTTATTGGCGTAGCGGTAGGCGGCAGCCTGGGTGGCTGGCTGTATGGCCATTTTGACGCCTCGACGGTCTTTGTCGTGGGTGCGATCATTGCGGCCGTCTGGCTGCTGGTCAGCTGCACTATGCAGGAGCCGCCTTACGTCAGCAGCCTGCGTATCGTGCTGCGTGATGAAAACGTTGATGCCGCCCTGCTGGAAAAACGCCTGAAGGCGCAGCCGGGCGTGGCCGCCGTCTTTATCGTGCCGGAAGAGCGTAGCGCCTATGTGAAAATTGACAGCAAGGTGACTAACCGTCCGGAGCTGGAAGCGCTGGTCGGCAGTTGCTAATGTTGTTCACTGGTTAAGTTTGTCAGCAATCTGGAAGGGGGTTTACGACCCCCTCTCCCCTCCCCCTTCCCTCGGCTATTTTTGACCTGAGTCATCTCGCGACCAGATACCTTTGCTAAATGATAATGATTATCTTTTAATAAGCTCCGTTTTCCGCTCACATGGACGAGGCTTATGCAGATTGATTTATCCCCCTGGTTCGCGCAGCCTGGCGCGCAGGCTTTTACCGAGCGCCGCGCCGCCATGCCCTGGCGCAATACGGTTCCGCTGCCTGCGGATGCAGTGCAACCTGCCTGGCACCAGCTGCTATTAAATCCCGCTCCGCCGCGCAAGCGGTTGGTTTATCTTCACATTCCCTTTTGCGCCACTCGCTGTACCTTCTGCGGTTTTTATCAGCATAAGTTTCAGCCGGATGAGGCGGACAGGTACGTTAACGCTCTTCTGCGCGAAATCGAGATGGAAGCCGACAGCCCGCTATATCAGTCCGCGCCCGTTCACGCCGTTTATTTTGGCGGCGGCACGCCGACGGCGCTGTCGGCAGCCGGGCTGTATCGCCTTATCAGCCTGCTGAAAGCGCGCCTGCCTTTGGCACCAGATTGTGAAATCACGATTGAGGGCCGCACCCTGAATGTTGACGATGCGCGCATTGATGCCTGCCTGGATGCAGGCGCTAACCGTTTCTCCATCGGTATCCAGACTTTCGACAGCCGCATTCGTCAGCGTATGGGCCGTACCGCCGATCGCCAGCAGTCGATCGCTTTTCTTAAAAAGCTGTGCCGGCGCGATCGTGCCGCCGTGGTTTGCGACCTGATCTTTGGTTTACCCGGACAAACGGCCAGCCTCTGGCGGCAGGATCTGGCTACGATACGGGATATTGGCCTGGACGGCGTAGACCTGTATGCCTTAAACCTTTTACCCACTACGCCGCTGGCAAAGGCGGCAGATAATGAGCGGGTAATGCTGCCGGATGTGGCTGCGCGTCACGCATTTTATTTACAGGGCGCAGGGCTGCTGGAGGAATATGGCTGGCGGCAGCTCAGCAACAGCCATTGGGCAGGAACTACCCGCGAGCGCAATCTTTATAACTTACTGATCAAGCAAGGTGCGGACTGCCTGGCGTCAGGCTGCGGGGCTGGCGGCAGCGTCAACGGACAGGCTTATATGATCGAGCGCAAGCTGGACAGCTATTATCAGGCGCTGGCCCGCGGCCACAAACCTGTCAGTATGATGACGCAAGCGGCAGGAGGGACGCATCAGTGGCGTCACCAGTTACAGGCCGGTATTGAAACAGGAAGGGTCGATCTGAAATTATTGACCGCACGCGCCGCGCTGTTGCAGCCGTTAGTCGATCAGTGGCATCACTCTGGCCTGCTGACCACAAACGATCTCTGTTTGCGCTTTACCGGCAGCGGCCGCTTCTGGGCCAACAATATTATGCAGTGCCTGACGGAGATTTTACTGCGTCTCTCTACCGTCAGCGGCGAAGGGAGTGAGCACGGCTGAGGGGTGCCAGCCTGCTCTGTTGCGCAGGCTGGTAGCTGGCTTAAAGGTCAGAGCATCCGGCTCGCCAGCATTGACCGTGTTAATCGCGGAAGTTTTTAAACTGGAAAGGCTGTCCCAGATTGCCGCCGCGAATCAGCGCCATAGCGCCCTGCAGATCATCGCGAGATTTGCCCGTGACGCGCACTTCCTCACCCTGAATCTGCGACTGCACTTTCAGCTTGCTGTCTTTAATCAGCTTAACGACTTTCTTCGCGACGTCAGCCGGAATGCCTTTTTTCAGTTTGGCTTCCACGCTCCAGCTTTTTCCGCTGTGCTCAATTTCTTCCGGCACATCCAGCGCGCCGTTCTCAATGCCGCGCTTGAGCAGCTTTTCGCGCAGGATATCAACCAGCTGTTTTACCTGGAAATCTGACTCGCTCAGCACCTTGATAGATTCGTTTTTCTCGTTCAGCTCGTAGCTGGCCGTGACGTTACGAAAATCGAAACGGGTAGAGAGTTCACGGTTAGCGTTTTCTACGGCGTTGCGCACTTCCTGAAGGTCGACCTCTGAAACGATATCGAAAGATGGCATGATTTATTCTCCTGATTCTGTTGTGACAGGCATAATACCTGGTTAGCAACAGTAAAAAAACCATCGGCATGGAAAGCTATAATAAGAATAGCTCTGCTGGCGCGGCCCGATGGCCGGCAGAATCAACACAACCCGCGCGCGGGGAGGATGAATGAAAATTACCGTATTGGGATGCGGCGCTTTAGGACAGATTTGGCTGGCTGCGCTGGAAGCTCAGGGCAACGAGGTTCAGGGCTGGCTGCGCGTGCCGCAGCCCTGGTGTTCGGTGAACGTCGTCAACCTTGACGGCACCATCACCAACAAAACCTTCATTGCTAACGATCCCTCGTTTTTAGCGCAAAGCGATCTGCTGCTGGTGACGCTAAAGGCCTGGCAGGTTTCCGAGGCGGTCAAAAATTTGCAGTTTATTCTGCGCCAGGACTGTCCGATTCTGCTGCTGCACAACGGTATGGGCACGCTTGATGAGCTAAAGTCGCTTACGCAGCCCCTGTTGCGCGGTATTACCACCCATGCGGCGAAGCGCGACGGCACGGTTATCGTTCACGTCGCGTCCGGTATTACCCATATTGGCCCAACCTCTGCCGATAGCGCGCTGCTGAGCGATCTGGCAGAAATGTTACAGCAGGCGCTGCCGGATGTGGCCTGGCACAATAACGTTGCCTCGGCCGCCTGGCAAAAACTGGCGGTCAACTGCGTGATCAATCCGCTCACCGTGCAGTACGACTGTACCAACGGCGAGCTGCTCAACCATCCGCAGGAAATTGCCGTACTCTGTGACGAAGTGGCGATGGTGATGGAACGTGAAGGCCAGCATACCTCGCGCGACGGGCTGTTGGCTTACGTAAAGGATATTATTACCGCCACGTCTGCCAATACCTCTTCCATGCTGCAGGATATCCGCGCGCAGCGGCGCACGGAGATAGACTATATTACCGGTTACGTTATTCGTCGTGCACGGGCGCAAGGGTTGTCCACGCCGGAGAACAGCCGACTTTATGAAATGATTAAGCGTAAGGAACAAGATTATGAGCGCGAACGTATCGGTGCTGGTTTGCCTGGCACCTGGCAGTGAAGAAACCGAAGCCGTCACGACTATCGACCTGCTGGCGCGCGCGGGCTTTACGGTAACCACCGCCAGCGTGATGGATGACGGCAGCAAAGAGATAGTCTGTTCGCGCGGCGTGCGGCTGCTGGCGGATGCCACGCTGGTAGAGGTTGCCGATAACGATTTTGCCGCTATCGTACTGCCTGGCGGCCTGAAAGGCGCAGAGGCTTTTCGCGACAGCCCGCTGCTGGTAGAAACCGTGCGCCAGTTTCATCTGTCCGGGCGCATCGTTGCCGCCATTTGCGCGGCCCCCGGCACGGTACTGATCCCGCATAACCTTTTCCCCGTCGGCAATATGACCGGCTTCCCCGGCCTGAAGGAGACCATCCCGGAAAGTCAGTGGATGGATAAGCGCGTGGTATGGGATCGGCGCGTAAACCTGTTAACCAGCCAGGCGCCAGGTACCTCAATCGACTTTGCCTTAAAGCTTATTGACCTGCTGGCCGGGAAAGAAAAAGCATACGAAGTCGCCCGGCAGCTGGTGCTGGCTGCCGGTATTTTCGATTACCGGGAATGGGTGGAATAGCAGCGCACTGACCTGACAAAAAAGAAAAGGCGCTGAAGTCAGCGCCTTACTTAAAACAGTGCAGATTTAAGGACGATAAACCTTCACGTTTTTAAAGCCCTGCTCGTGAAGATAGAGCGCCTGCAAACGGCTCATCACGCCACGGTCGCAGTAAAGCAACCAGGTTTTGCTTTGATCGAGATCGCCGAACTGCGTGCTGAGCTTGTAGAACGGCATGCCTTTAACGTCTACGCCTTCCAGCTCCAGCGGGCTGTTGTCCTGCTCGTCCGGCGAGCGGATATCCAGCACCACGTCGTTATCGCTAAAGGAAACCACGGTTTCGATTTCTACCACTTCCTGCTCGGTTTCTTCTGCAATCTGGCGAATATCCACGTTGGTGGCTTCTTCAATCACCTTATCCAGAATGGCGAAATCAAAGTTTTGCTCTTCCGCTTCGATTCTGGCCTTCACCGCTTTTACCGTCGGGCTTTTCGAAATCACGCCACAGTATTCCGGCATGGTACGGGCAAAGTCTTCCGTGCCGATATGGCGCGCCAGCTTGATAATGTGCTCTTTATCATGCGAAATCAGCGGGCGCAGGATCAGCGTATCGGAAGCGTTGTCGATTAACCGCAGATTGGTCAGCGTCTGGCTGGAGACCTGCCCGAGCGCTTCGCCCGTAACCAGTGCCTGCACGCCGTACCGTTCCGCGATGGTGGACGCCGCGCGTACCATCATACGCTTCAGCACCACGCCCATCTGCCCGTCGTCCACTTTCTCCAGAATCTCGCCGACTACCGGTTCAAAGTTGATGGCGACAAAGCGCACCTTGTGCGAGCGGCCAAAACGGTTCCACAGATAGTGCGCAACCTGACGAACGCCGATTTCATGCGCTGCGCCGCCAAGGTTAAAGAAGCAGTAGTGTACGCGGCAGCCGCGGCGCATCAGCATATAGCTGGAAACGCCGGAGTCAAAACCACCGGAAATCAGCGACAGCACGTCTTCCTGGCTGCCAATCGGGAAACCGCCGATACCTTCATAACGTCCGGTGATCAGCAGCAGGCGATCGTCTTCAATCTCTATATTAACGGTCACCTGCGGATGGTTCAGCTTTACCTGGGCGCTGGCAACGTGCTGGTTCAGGCCGCCGCCCACGTAGCGCTCCACGTCCTGCGAACTGAATTCGTGTTTGCCGCGGCGTTTTACGCGTACGGAAAAGGTTTTGCCTTCGATACGCTCGCGGTTCATCGCCAGCGTCTGCTCAAAGATATTGTGCATATCGGTATAAGCCCGCTCTTCAACTTCCAGAACGTGATGAATACCAGGGATGCGCGTCAGCTCATCGATAATATAGTGGCGGTGGCTTTCGTTTTTAGAACGGACTTCGATATGGTCCCAGTGGCGTACCACGGCCAGCGTATCGTCGCACTGTTTCAGCACGTTACGAATGTTCGTGGTCAGCATTTTAATAAAACGCAAACGCACGGACTGGCTTTTAATGGTGATTTCCGGGAATAATTTAATAATAAACTTCATGGTGGCGCGGGCTCAACGGGCAATTAGTGCTGAAATGCAGGGCACTTAGCTGGTAAAATCAGAGGATTGCAAAGCGGTTTGTCCCCTTTGCATCCGGGGGAAGCGATTGTATCACATCTGACCGACGACTGCTTCTTCTCCTGCTGTCAGAATCATTATTTTGCTAATCAATTTGAGTCGGCTACCATGAGTGACCTGACAGTAAAAAACATCACCGAGCTAAACGTTATTATGCCAAAAAAAGCCGAACAGCCCGCCAGTTTTGAAACCTCGCTTGCTCAGCTGGAGCAGATTGTTTCACGTCTTGAAAGCGGTGACCTGCCGCTGGAAGAGGCGCTGAATGAATTTGAACGCGGCGTACAGCTGGCACGTACGGGCCAGCAGAAACTGCAGCAGGCAGAGCAGCGTGTACAAATCCTGCTTAACGACGATAAAAATGGCGATTTACAGCCTTTCACGCCGGAAAACGACTGATGGATTTTAGCGCTCTTCTTAACGCGCACCACGCGCGCGTGAATCAGGCATTACAGCGTTTTATCAGCAGCCTGCCTTTTCAGAAATCGCCTCTGGTTAACGCCATAGAATATGGTGCATTATTAGGCGGCAAGCGCCTGCGGCCATTTCTGGTTTATGCGACCGGCAACATGCTGCATGCGGATGACAGCGCGCTTGACGCGCCCGCCGCGGCGGTCGAATGCATTCACGCTTACTCGTTGATTCACGACGATTTGCCCGCGATGGATGATGATAATTTGCGGCGTGGACAGCCGACCTGCCACATCAAATTTGGCGAAGATACGGCTATTTTAGCCGGTGATGCACTACAAACGCTCGCCTTCACTATACTTGCCGATACACCGATGGCAGGCGTAACGGCAGAAAACCGTATTGCGATGCTTTCCGAACTGGCGCAGGCCAGCGGCGTGGCCGGCATGTGCGGCGGCCAGGCGCTTGATTTAGCCGCGGAAGGCCGCCAGGTTAACCTGAACGAGCTTGAGCAGATCCACCGTTATAAGACCGGCGCGTTAATTCGCTCCGCCGTTCGCCTGGGCGCGTTGACCGCAGGTGAACGAGGCCGTAGCGCCTTACCTCTCCTTGACCGCTATGCCGAAGCTATCGGCCTGGCGTTTCAGGTGCAGGACGATATTCTGGATGTGGTGGGCGATACCGCCATCATCGGCAAACGGCAGGGAGCCGATCAGCAGCTTGGAAAAAGTACATACCCGGCCTTGATGGGACTCGAAAGTGCACGGGAAAAGGCGTGGGCCCTCTGTCAGGAGTCGTTCAGCGCACTGGAAATACTTGCCGCGCAAGGCTTTGACACAACATCACTACAAGCGCTTGCAAGTTACATAATTGAACGCAATAAATAACTTCCACAATGAGTCTCTGATGAGTTTTGATACTGCAAAATATCCGACGCTGGCGCAGGCCGCGACGGTACAAGAATTACGTTCGCTTCCTAAAGAGAGCCTGCCAAAACTCTGTGACGAGCTACGACAGTATTTACTCGACAGCGTAAGCCGCTCCAGCGGCCATTTTGCCTCTGGCCTGGGCGTCGTGGAACTGACGGTCGCGCTGCACTACGTCTATAACACCCCTTTTGATCATCTCATCTGGGACGTGGGCCATCAGGCCTATCCGCACAAGATCCTGACCGGCCGCCGCGATCGCATCGGCACCATCCGGCAAAAAAATGGCCTGCACCCTTTCCCGTGGCGCGATGAGAGCGAATACGACGTGCTGAACGTCGGTCACTCCAGCACCTCGATTAGCGCCGGTGTGGGCATGGCCGTTGCCGCAGAAAAAGAAGGTAAAGGCCGCCGTACCGCCTGCGTAATCGGCGACGGCGCGATTACGGCGGGCATGGCGTTCGAAGCCATGAACCATGCAGGCGATATCAAATCCGATCTGCTGGTGGTGCTGAACGACAATGAAATGTCGATTTCGGAAAACGTGGGCGCGCTGAACAACCGCCTGGCGCAAATTCTTTCCGGCAAAACCTATTCGCGCCTGCGTGAAAGCGGCAAAAAAGTGCTGACCGGCCTGCCGCCGATCAAAGAGCTGGTTAAACGTACCGAAGAACATCTGAAAGGCATGGTTGTGCCCGGCACGCTGTTTGAAGAGCTGGGCTTTAACTATATCGGCCCGGTTGACGGTCACGACGTGCTGACGCTAGTGCAGACGCTGAAAAACATGCGCAGCCTGAAAGGCCCGCAGTTTCTGCATATTATGACCAAAAAAGGCAAAGGCTACGCCCCGGCAGAAAAAGATCCGATCAGCTGGCACGCCGTGCCCAAGTTCGATCCTGCCAGCGGTCTGCTGCCAAAAGCCGCTGAAGGCCTGCCGAGCTACTCTAAAATCTTTGGCGAATGGCTGAGCGAAACCGCCGCGGATGACCACAAGCTGATGGCCGTTACGCCAGCGATGCGCGAAGGCTCCGGCATGGTCAGCTTCTCTCGCGATTATCCGGCGCAGTATTTTGACGTGGCAATTGCCGAACAGCATGCGGTTACCTTTGCTGCCGGACTGGCGATTGGTGGCTACAAGCCTGTGGTGGCTATCTACTCAACGTTTTTACAGCGTGCCTACGATCAGCTGATCCACGATGTAGCGATTCAGAAACTGCCGGTGCTCTTTGCTATCGACCGTGGCGGCATCGTCGGCGCGGATGGCCAGACGCATCAGGGCGCTTTTGATATCTCCTTCCTGCGCTGCATTCCTGGCATGGTGATCATGACGCCAAGCGATGAAAACGAATGCCGCCAGATGCTTTACACCGGCTACCACTACAATGATGGCCCAAGCGCGGTGCGCTATCCGCGCGGTACCGGCACCGGCGCGGCACGTGAGCCGCTGCGCTCGCTACCGCTGGGTAAAGGCGTGGTGAAGCGCGAAGGCGAAAAGCTGGCGATCCTCAATTTTGGTACGCTGCTGCCGGAAGCGGCCGCCGTGGCCGACTCGCTGAACGCTACGCTGGTCGATATGCGTTTTGTGAAGCCGCTGGATGAAGCGCTGGTGATCGAGCTGGCTGCCAGCCACGAAGCGCTGATTACGCTGGAAGAAGGCGCTATCAAAGGCGGCGCGGGTAGCGGCGTCATCGAGCTGCTGATGGCAAAACGCGTGCTGGTGCCGGTATTGAATATCGGTCTGCCGGACGAGTTTATCCCGCAAGGCACCCAGGAAGAGATTCGCCACGATTATCAACTTGATGCCGAGGGTATCGAACAGCAAATTTCCCGCTGGCTCGCGCTGTAACACCGCATTTTGCTCCCCGTCCGGGGAGCATATACCTGCTATGCTCAGACTCTTATGTCCTCATCTTTGGCAGGAGCACCAATGAAAAAAATTCAGTTAGGCACCACAGACCTGACCGTTTCCCGTTTATGCCTGGGCTGCATGACCTACGGCGAGCCAGACCGTGGCCGCCACGCCTGGACGCTGCCGGAAGAAAGCAGCCGTCCGCTAATCAGGCAGGCGCTGGAAGCGGGCATTAACTTCTTCGATACGGCTAATAGCTACTCCGATGGCAGCAGCGAAGAAATTGTTGGCCGTGCCCTGAAAGAGTACGCGCGCCGCGATGAGATTGTGGTGGCGACTAAAGTCTATTTCCCGATGAGTAATCTTTCCGGCGGTCTGTCCCGCGCTAACATCATGCAGTCCATTGACGACAGCCTGACCCGCCTGGGTATGGATCACGTTGACCTGTTGCAGATCCACCGCTGGGACTACAACACGCCGCTGGAAGAAACGCTGGAAGCGCTGCACGACGTGGTGAAATCCGGCAAGGCGCGCTATATCGGCGCGTCTTCCATGTATGCCTGGCAGTTTGCCAAAGCGCTTTATACGGCGGATCGTCACGGCTGGGCAAGGTTTGTCAGCATGCAGGATCAGTACAACCTGATCCAGCGCGAAGAAGAACGCGAAATGTATCCGCTTTGCCGGGCGGAAAACATTGCGGTACTGCCGTGGAGCCCGCTGGCGCGTGGCCGTCTGACTCGTCCGTGGGGCGAAGCGACCGCGCGTACCGCTTCCGACGAGTATGGCAGCACCCTGTATGAAAAAACCGAAGAAAACGACGGCGCTATTGCGCAGCGCGTGGCGGCCATTGCCGAAGCAAGGGGCGTAAGCCGTGCGCAGATAGCGCTGGCCTGGCTACTAGCGAAACCGACGGTTACGGCACCGATTATCGGCGCGTCGCGTGCGGAACAGCTGGCTGATTTGGTCAGGGCGGTTGATATCGAGCTGACGCAGGAAGAGATTGCCGATCTGGAAAGCCTTTACCAGCCGCACAGCGTGGTGGGTTTTGACTAGGCCGACCTGAAGCATCAGATGAAGCGCGTCGCGATATAGCTATCGCGGCGCGAGCTGGCAGGGAAGCCGCCTTTTGCCTTTACGGCTGGCCTCCCTTCCTCACGCAGGTATCTGTAAACTACAGCGCCAGATGGTGTCCGGCGTAATAGAGAATACCCGCCGAGATAATCCCGGCGATGATATCGTCTACCATAATGCCCATGCCGCCGTGCACGTTGCGGTCGAACCAGCGGATTGGCCAGGGTTTCCACATATCCAGAATACGGAAGATCACAAATCCCGCCAGTACCCATTGCCAGCTGATAACCGGGATCGCCATCAGCGTGATCCACATACCGATAAACTCATCCCAGACAATGCTGCCGTGATCGTGTACGCCCATATCCTTTGCGGTACGATGGCAAAGATAAACGCCAATGCAGATACCAAACATTACCAGCAGCGAATAGATATCCTGCGGCAGAAAAGACATCAGGTACCAGAAAGGGATAGCCGCCAGCGATCCCATCGTGCCCGGCACCACCGGGCTGAGACCGCTGCCGAAGCCGGTCGCCAGCAGATGCCAGGGGTTGCTCATTTTCAGGCGGGCTTTCGCCGTATGCTTATCCAAAATGGTCAAATCCTTTCAGGTCGAACGCCACGGGTTTGCCTTCCTGCATCATCACCAGACCTTCCGCCTGTGGCCCAAGCTGGCCAATGCAGGTAAAAGGAACGCCATAATGCCCCAGCGCCACGTCAAGCGCACCGCGGTTGAGTTCCGGCACGGTAAAGCAGAGTTCGTAATCTTCGCCGCCGCTTAACGCCCAGCGAAGAGCCTGCTGCCGTTCAAAGTGGCTTTTCATCGTTACTGATAGCGGCAGCGCGTCCAGATTGAGTCGTGCGCCACAGCCGCTGGCCTTGAGAATATGGCCCAGATCCGAAATCAGCCCGTCGGAGATGTCGATAGCGGCGCTGGCCAAATCGCGTAGCGCCTGGCCCTGCAAAATGCGCGGCATCGGCCGTAAATGGCGCTTGATCAGCGCTTCATGGGCGGCCGGATCGCTGATTTTAATCTTGTGCTGCAACAGCGCCAGGCCCGCCGCGCTATCGCCCAGCGTGCCGGTTACGTAGATCCAGTCGCCCGGTCGCGCGCCCGAACGCTTCAGCGCCCTGCCAGCGGGTACCAGGCCGTGAATACTCAGCGTCATGCTCAGCGGGCCACGCGTGGTGTCACCGCCGATCAGCTGCATATTGTAGTAGTCCAGCAGCTCAAACAGGCTGTCGCTGAACTCTTTCAGCCAGGCTTCGTTGACCTCAGGCAGCGTTAACGCCAGCGTCAGCCACGCCGGATCGGCCCCCATGGCGGCGAGGTCGCTGAGGTTGACTGCCAGCGCTTTGTAGCCCAGGTCGGCCGGGTGGATATCACGCAGAAAATGGACGCCCGCCACCAGCGTGTCGGTACTGATCGCCAGCGTTTGTTTCTCTGGCAGGTTCAGGAGTGCGCAGTCATCGCCGATGCCTTTTTCCACATCGCGACGAGAGCTTGTTACGCGATCAAAATAGCGCGTGATAAGTTCGAATTCGCCACATGCCATAATGCGTTCCAGCAGAAAAAAAAGAAGGCCGGATAAAACCGGCCTGGGAGGATTACTTCTTGTTAGGGCGGATATGCGGTGCGGCTTTATCCAGCACGCCGTTAACGAATTTATGGCTGTCTTCAGCACCAAAGACTTTCGCCAGCTCAATGCCTTCGTTAATCGCCACTTTATAGGGAACGTCGGAGCGCTTGCTCAGCTCGTACAGCGAAATACGTAGAATCGCTTTCTCCACCTGGCCCAGCTCTTCCAGCTGGCGGGAAAGATACGGCTTCATCAGGCCGTCAAGGTACGCGCTGTTGGTCGCAACGCCGCCCAGCAGCTCGCGGAAATAGCTGATATCAACGTCTTTGACGTCTTGCTCCGCCAGAAACTGGTATTCGACATCGGAGATGTCATTTTTGGACAACTGCCAGGAGTAAAGCGCCTGGACAGCACATTCACGGGCGCGGCGACGAGCAGCAGGTTTCACAAAATTCCCCTTAAAATCAGGCTTTAATGGCTTTCAATACGTTAATCATTTCGAGTGCGGTCAGGGCAGCTTCAGCCCCTTTATTACCCGCTTTGGTTCCGGCGCGCTCGATGGCCTGCTCAATGTTTTCCGTGGTCAGGACGCCAAAGGCAACCGGAATATCGCTGTTCATGGCGACGCTGGCCAGGCCAGAGCTGGCCTCACCCGCTACATATTCGAAGTGGGCAGTACCGCCACGGATCACGGTGCCCAGCGCGACAACCGCGTCATGCTTGCCGGCGTTAGCCAGCGCGCGCGCGGTCATTGGCATTTCATAAGCGCCCGGAACCCAGATAACGGTGATGTTTTCATCTTTTACCTGGCCAATACGCTTCAGCGCATCCAGGGCACCGCTCAACAGGCTGTCGTTGATAAAGTTGTTGAAACGCGCAATAACAATGGCCACGCGCGCATCAGGAGTAGCAACAGCAGCTTCAATAACGTTCATAATCTTCCTTTCAGGGTTTGTTATAGCCCCGCAGGGGGGCGGATTCTATCACACTCTTTAGCACTCTGCTTCCGCTTTCTACAGAGCCTTATCGTGGCGTCAGCGTCAGGCGTAAATCTGGCCCAACCTGACGAATATCGCTGAATGTAAACGCTGGCGCTTCAGCAAGTTGTGCTAAAGCGGGCAGATGGCACAAACCGCGTGCCGCATCGCCCAGTAATTTTGGGGCCAGATAAATAATCAGCTCGTCGACTACGCCAGCGGCCAGCAGCGCGCCGGCCAGCTGTGCGCCCGCTTCTACCCAGACGTTATTAATCTGGCGGCGTCCCAGCAGCATCAGCAAAGAGACCAAATCTGTCTGCCCGTTGAGACGCGGCACCGGGAGCTGAGTAACGTTTGCTGGCCACTCTCTTTCATCAGGCTGCTGGCGCGCCAGCCAGGTTTCGCCAGGCTGGGTAATCAGACGATGCTGTGGCGTGACGCGGTTATCGCTGTCAATCACCACCCTTATCGGCTGCCGCAGATCCTGTTGCGCGTAATCGGTCTGAATATCGCTGTTCAGCTCATCCCAACGCACGGTCAGGGAAGGATTGTCCGCCAGTACGGTGGCGCTGGTGCTCAGGATAGCGGAGCTTTGCGCCCGCAGGCGCTGCACGTCGCGTCGCGCTTCGGGGGAAGTAATCCACTGGCTTTCACCACTGGCCATCGCGGTGCGGCCATCCAGTGAGGCACCCAGCTTGAGCTGTACCCAGGGAAAACCGGTGCGCATGCGCTTAAGAAAGCCGCGATTGAGCGCCTCCGCTTCCTGCATCATCAGCCCGTGACTGACTTCAATGCCGGCCTGCTGCAAACGATACAGCCCGCGCCCTGCCACTTCCGGATTGGGATCCTGCATGGCGGCGACTACGCGGGTAACGCCAGCGGCAATCAGCGCGTCGCAGCAAGGCGGCGTGCGTCCGTGATGGCTACAGGGTTCCAGCGTAACATAAGCCGTTGCCCCACGAGCTTTTTCGCCCGCCATCCGCAGCGCATGCACTTCGGCATGCGGTTCGCCCGCGCGAAAGTGATAGCCTTCGCCCACCACCTCGCCGTCCCGGACAATGACGCAGCCTACGTTGGGATTGGGTGTGGTAGTAAAGCGCCCGCGCCTGGCCAGTTCCAGCGCCCGCGCCATATAGAGTTCATCCATGCCTTAATCCTGTAGCCGGGCGATTTCTTCGCCGAATTCGCGGATATCTTCAAAGCTGCGGTACACCGAGGCAAAGCGGATGTAGGCCACCTTATCCAGCTTCTTAAGCTCATCCATCACCAGATTGCCGATCATTTTGCTAGGCACCTCGCGCTCGCCGGTAGAGCGCAGTTTGCTTTTGATATGGCTGACGGCGTTTTCCACGTCGTCGGCGCTAACCGGCCTTTTCTCCAGCGCTTTCATAATGCCGCTGCACAGCTTGTCTTCGTTAAACGGCTCGCGGATATCATTGCTCTTCACCACGCGCGGCATCACCAGTTCGGCAACCTCAAAAGTGGTAAAGCGCTCATGGCATACCAGACACTGACGACGACGGCGCACCGAGGTTCCTTCCCCCACCAGGCGAGAATCGATGACTTTGGTATCCACAGCAGAACAGAACGGGCAATGCATGATAATTCCTGGATCCTGGAAAATTGTCCACAGTGTAGCGCGAAGTGGCGATCAACAAAATATTAGCCCGGTCTTTTGCTGTTCTTTCTGAACCGGGAGAGCTTTTCAGACAGCGGCGCGGCGCTGAAGCCGGAAGGATTTGTTAAACCCGCTATAATAACCAAACGCAACAGCGTTATTTTTTTTAAAACAAGGACTAGCCGGAGGATATATGGGTTTATTTAACTTTGTAAAAGAAGCTGGCGAGAAATTATGGGATTCAGTGAGCGGCGCGGGTGAAGACCAAAGCGCGAAGCTGAAAGAGTATATCCACAAGCTGGGCCTGCCGGGCAGCGATAAGGTTGACGTCAAGGTAGATGGCGATAAAGCCAGCATCAGCGGCGACAGCATTTCGCAAGAGCTGAAAGAAAAGATCCTGGTGGCCGCCGGTAACGTAGCCGGTATCACCCACGTTGAAGATAACGTCAAGGTTGACCAGGCAGCGCCAGAAGCCAAATTCTATACCGTGAAAAAAGGCGATACGCTGAGCGCGATTTCCAAAGAAGTGTATGGCGATCCAAACAAGTACAACCAGATTTTTGAAGCTAACAAGCCGATGCTCTCCGATCCGAATAAAATTTATCCGGGTCAGACCTTACGTATTCCTCAGTAGGCGCACATGGCCAGATACCTTAAAAAGGCATTGCTATTGCCTCTGGTTACGCTGCTGGCAAGCTGCGCTTCGCCGCAGCAGCCGCAGATTAACAAGCTGCATAACCAGGTTGGTAAACTGAATACGGAGATGCGCCAGCTGACCCAACAGGCCACCGCGCTTACCCAGCAGAATATGCTTAACAGCAATTCTAACCAGGGCGCGTGGCTGCTGCCGAGCACCAACACGGCAGTAGAGCTTGCAAGTCAGCTGGGTAAGGTGCGCCTGTCGCTGAGCCATATCGAAAGCGAAGCTAACGGCACGCGCGCGATACTGCATATTCGCGCCGCCGCCGATAACACGCTGCCCGCTTTTACCGCGACGGTAGAATGGGGCGAGCTGGATCCGGTGACCGGCAAACCGCTACAGGCTAACAGTCAGAACCAGACCTTTAGCGTGGCTGCCTCCCTGTTGCCGCGTAGCGAGGTCACCGTCCCGCTGCGCCTGAGCAATGTGCCGCCGGAACAGCTTGGCTACGTGCGCGTTCACGATCTCGTGATGCAAACGGCGCCAGCGCCATAAAAAAAGCGCCGCATTAGCGGCGCTTTTTCATATCGACAACAGCTTAAGGCAGAATCGAAGGCTGGTCCGCGCCCTCTTTCTCCACTTTTTGCTGCAGCAGATGCTCACGCTTCATCCCCAGCTTCAGCGCCAGCGCCGATGCCACGTAGATTGACGAGATGGTACCGATGGAGACGCCAATCAGCATGGTCAGCGAGAAGCCTTCCAGCAGCGCGCCGCCAAAGATAAACAGCATCAGCACCACCACCAGCGTGGTGGCGGAAGTCATAATGGTACGGCTCAGCGTCTGCGTCAGCGAGACGTTAAAGATTTCGTAAGGCGTGCCGCGACGGATCTTGCGGAAGTTCTCACGAATACGGTCCGATACCACGATGCTGTCGTTCAGCGAGTAGCCGATAACCGACATTAACGACGCGATAATGGTCAAATCAATCTCAATGTGGAACAGAGAGAGAATGCCCATAGTGATAATCACGTCGTGCGCCAGCGCCAGTACCGCGCCTAACGCCAGGCGCCACTCAAAGCGGAAGCCGACATAAACGAGAATGGCGATCAGCGCTACCAGCAGCGCCATGCCGCCGGTCTGCGCCAGATCGCTACCCACGCTCGGGCCAACAAACTCAATGCGCTTAACCGTTGCGTTCTGCTGGGTAGCCTGGTTGAGAATGCTCACCACCTTGTTACCCAGCTCCTGGCCCGCGTTCCCCTCGTGAGGAGACATACGCACCAGCACGTCACGGCTGCTGCCGAAGTTCTGCACCTGCGGATCGGTGAAACCCGCTTTCTCCAGCGCGCCGCGCAGGTTGTCCAGCTCGGCCGGTTTTTCCAGGGTAATTTCAATGACCGTACCGCCGGTGAAATCCAGTCCCCAGTTAAACCCTTTCACGCCCATGATCACAAAAGAGGCGATCAGCAGCAGGCCGGAAAGGGTAAAGGCCAGTTTATCCCAGCGCATAAAGTCATGCACTTTACGCCCGTAGTTTAGTTGTTCAACGCTATAGTCCTGTGCCACAACGCACTCCTCAAATAGACAGCTTGTTGATGCGTTTACCGCCGTACAGCAGGTTGACGATGGCGCGAGTACCGACAATAGCGGTAAACATAGACGTCACCACACCAATTGCCGTGGTGATAGCAAAGCCTTTGATGGACCCTGTACCAACAGCGTAAAGAATGATCGCCGTGATAAGCGTGGTCACGTTAGCATCGATGATACTGGAGAACGCGCCGCTGTAGCCCTCATGGATGGCCTGCTGAACGGAACGCCCGTTCTTCAGCTCTTCCTTGATACGCTCGTTGATCAGCACGTTAGCATCCACCGCGACCGCCAGCGTCAGGACGATACCCGCAATACCCGGCATGGTCAGCGTTGCGCCCGGCAGCAGCGACATGATGCCAACAATCAGCACCAGGTTAGCAATCAGCGCGGTAGTGGCGATCATGCCGAACTTACGGTAGTAAACCACCATAAAGACGATAGAAGCGATCAGGCCCCACAGGCAGGCTTCCAGACCCTGAGTGATGTTCTGCGCACCCATCGTTGGACCAATGGTGCGTTCTTCCACAATCTGGATTGGCGCAATCAGTGCACCGGCACGCAGCAGCAGCGACAGCTGACGCGCTTCGTTCGGGTTGCTGATGCCGGTGATACGGAAGCTGTTACCCAGTCGGGACTGGATATTCGCCACGTTAATCACCTCTTCCTGCTTCGCCAGGATGGCGCGACCGTTAGCATCTTTCTTACCGCTGTCTTTGTATTCCACAAACAGCGTTGCCATTGGTTTGCCGATATTATCCTTGGTGAAGTTGGACATGATGTTGCCGCCCGCGCTGTCCAGCGAGATGTTTACCTGTGCCTGGTTGTACTCATCCTGGCTCGACGTGGAGTCAGTGATGTGGTCACCGGTCAGGATCACGCGCTTGTACAGCGTTACCGGCTGGCCGTCACGGGTATTCTTCACTTCAGAATCGCCCGGTACGCGACCGTTGGCCGCCGCCGTTGGATCAACGGAGGTGTTAACCAGACGGAATTCCAGCGTTGCGGTTGCGCCCAGAATCTCTTTCGCCCGCGCCGTGTCCTGAATACCAGGCAGCTCGACCACGATGCGGTCAGAGCCCTGACGCTGCACCAGCGGTTCAGCCACGCCCAGCTGGTTAACACGGTTACGTAGAATAGTGATGTTCTGCTGAACAGCATATTCCCGCGCTTCACGCATGCGATCGTCAGACATCACCGCTCGCAGCATGTTGCTGCCGCTGGCGTTGATCACCAGGTCACGGTGGCGACCGGTCAGATAGCTAACGGCGGCATCACGAGACTGTTCATCGCGAAAGCGAATCTCCAGGCCGTAATTGTCCGTTTTGCGCACGTTGGTGTAGGGGATATTTTTGTCACGCAGGTCGCTTCTGAGGTTGTCGATGTTCTGTTCCTGGAGCTTGCCCAGGGCAGTGTCCATATCGACTTCCATCAGGAAGTGTACGCCGCCGCGCAGATCGAGACCGAGTTTCATCGGCTCTGCGGCCAGCATGCTCAGCCAGGTCGGCGTTGCAGGCGCAAGGTTAAGTGCCACCACGTAATCTTCGCCCAGCACTTTGCTGATAGCGTCACGGGCGCGCAGCTGCACGTCGCCGTTAGCGAAGCGCGCCATGATAGCGCCGTTTTCCAGCGCGATAGATTTGCTCTGGATATTGTCTTGTTTTAAAGCTTCCTGGATCTGATTCAGCGTCTGCTCACTGGCGGCGCTTCCGCGCGCGCCGGTGATCTGAACAGCCGGATCCTCACCATACAGGTCGGGCAGTGCATACAGCAGGCCGACGAGCAGTACGGCGACCAGCATGATGTACTTCCACAAAGGATAACGGTTTAACACGGCAGTTCCCTTAGGGAAAACAAAAAATTACAGCGCCTTCATCGTACCTTTCGGCAGAACGGCAGCCACGAAATCACGTTTGACCACAACTTCCGTTGTATCGTTCAGCGCGATAGCTACATAGCCGGTTTCCGCGACTTTGGTTACGCGTCCAACCAGGCCACCGGTGGTCAGCACTTCGTCACCTTTGGAGATTGAGTCCATCAGTTTTTTGTGTTCTTTGCTGCGCTTCTGCTGCGGGCGCAGGATCATGAAGTAGAAGATCAGACCAAAAACCACCAGCATAATCACCAGCGAATACGGGCTTCCCTGTGCTGGCGCGGCGGCTGCCACTGCGTCGGAAATGAACAAGCTCATTAATTTTCCCTCATTGTTTAATTATCAGACGTTTAACGGTGGAACCGTCTTGCCCGTCCGCTCGTAGAATTCGGTAACAAAGCGCTCTAATCTACCCTCTTCAATAGCCTTGCGTAAACCCGCCATCAGGCGCTGGTAATAACGCAGGTTATGAATCGTGTTCAGACGCGCGCCCAGTATTTCGTTGCAACGGTCAAGATGATACAGATAAGCGCGGCTATAATGGCGACACGTGTAGCAATCGCACTCTGCATCCAGCGGCGACGTGTCATCTTTATATTTCGCGTTACGGATTTTCACTACGCCGTCGGTAACAAACAGGTGGCCGTTACGAGCGTTTCGGGTAGGCATCACGCAGTCAAACATATCAACGCCGCGGCGGACGCCTTCAACCAAATCTTCCGGCTTGCCGACGCCCATCAGATAGCGCGGTTTGTCTTCCGGGATTTGCGGGCAAACGTGCTCAAGAATACGGTGCATGTCTTCTTTTGGCTCGCCGACCGCCAGGCCGCCCACAGCGTAACCATCAAAGCCGATCTCTACCAGCCCTTTTACCGAGACATCTCGTAAATCTTCGTAAACACCACCCTGAATAATCCCGAACAGCGCGTTTTTATTACCAAGCGAATCAAAGCGGTCGCGGCTGCGTTTTGCCCAGCGCAGCGACATTTCCATGGAATTTTTTGCGTAATCCCAGTCGGCAGGATAAGGGGTACATTCATCGAAGATCATCACGATATCGGAACCGAGATCGTACTGGATCTCCATCGACTTTTCGGGATCGAGGAAAATTTTGTCGCCGTTGATTGGGTTGCGGAAATGCACGCCCGCTTCGGTGATTTTGCGGATATCGCCCAGGCTAAAGACCTGAAAACCGCCGGAATCGGTCAGAATAGGGCCTTTCCACTGCATAAAGTCATGCAGATCGCCGTGCAGCTTCATGATTTCCTGGCCCGGACGCAGCCATAAATGGAAGGTGTTGCCAAGGATAATCTGCGCGCCGGTATCCTGTACCTCTTCCGGCGTCATGCCTTTTACCGTGCCGTAGGTACCCACAGGCATAAATGCCGGGGTTTCCACCACGCCGCGATCGAAGACCAAACGGCCACGGCGCGCGCGCCCGTCAGTAGTATCTAATTCAAACTTCACGTTACCTCCACCAGAGAGACAGTCTGATGATTCAGAGTAAATCACCGCGCAAGATGCGCGCTGAGTATCACAACCGGCCAAACCGGCTGCTAAAAATTATTGGCTGACCTGCTCGTTAATTGCCTGCGGGTTGCGGGTAATAAACATCGCATCGCCATAGCTGAAGAAACGGTACTTTTCGGCCACGGCCTGCTGATAGGCGTGCATGGTATTGCGGTAGCCCGCAAACGCCGAGACCAGCATAATCAGCGTCGATTCCGGCAGATGGAAGTTAGTGACCAGCGCATCGATAACCTGGTATTCGTAGCCGGGATAGATAAAAATTTTGGTGTCGTCAAAAAATGGCGCAATCAGCGCATCCTTTGCCGCCGCCGCCGCGCTTTCCAGCGAGCGAACAGAAGTTGTCCCTACGGCAACCACGCGATTGCCACGCGCTTTACAGGCCAGCACCGCGTCTACCACTTCCTGCGGCACTTCGGCATATTCGGCGTGCATAATGTGATCTTCAATGCTTTCTACGCGAACCGGCTGGAAAGTACCGGCACCCACGTGCAGCGTGACGAAAGCCGTTTCAACCCCTTTAGCGCGCAGCGCCTCCAGCATCGGCTCATCGAAATGCAGCCCGGCGGTAGGGGCCGCTACCGCGCCCGGACGCTCGCTGTACACGGTCTGATAAAGCTCGCGGTCCGCGTCTTCATCAGGACGGTCGATATAAGGCGGCAGCGGCATGTGGCCAACGGCATCCAGAATATCCAGTACGGCACGTTCATCATCAAAATGCAGCTCAAACAGCGCGTCGTGACGGGCAACCATCGTCGCCTTCACGCTTTCATCATCCCCCAGCAGCAGTTCAGCGCCAGGCTTAGGCGCTTTTGAAGCGCGAATGTGCGCCAGTACGCGATGCTCATCCAGCATGCGTTCAACCAGCACCTCTATTTTTCCGCCGCTGGCTTTACGACCAAACACGCGCGCCGGGATCACCCGCGTATTATTGAAAACCAGCAAATCGCCCGGATTGAGTAAATCCAGCAAATCGGTGAACACCCCATGCGTTAGCTCGCCGTCCGGCCCGTTAAGGGAAAGCAGACGGCATCCGCTACGCTGGGCCTGCGGATAATGGGCAATCAAAGATTCGGGTAACTCAAAAGAAAAATCGGCAACGCGCATGGTCATTCACTGTCAGAGAAATCAGGGCGCACATTCTAGCTGAAATCCCGTCGTTTCTAAACAATCCGCGTTATCTAATGACCGATGCGGCTATAACATAACCACAATCAAAGTAAAAAACAGCTGCTGACCTGCGCAAATCAGAGGTTGTTAAGAGAGTATCAGGACAAACTGTGCGCAACGGTGGTTTGAAAATTTCCCCTGCCCCTTTCATTTTCCGCAAACGTGAAAGAAGCAGGTATACTGCCGCGATGAACTTTCTTGCACATCTTCATCTGGCCACGCTTGCCGATAGCTCGCTGCTTGGCAACCTGATGGCCGATTTCGTTCGTGGCAATCCACGAGAAGTCTGGCCCGACGAGGTCGCGCTCGGCATTTTGCTGCATCGCCGCATTGACGTTATGACCGATGCCTTGCCGGAAGTCCGCACTGCGCGCGGCTATTTCCGGGCAGAAACCTATCGCGTTTCGCCTATTGCGCTGGACGTCATCTGGGATCATTTTCTGTCACGTCACTGGGATAAAATCGTTCCGGAAACGTCTTTACCAGACTTTTTACAGCAGGCCAGGACGCTAATAAGCCCCCACCTGCCCGGCACGCCAGAACGTTTTCAAAATTTGAACCGCTATCTGTGGACCGATCGCTGGATGGAGAAGTACGCCGAAGCGCCTTATCTGCAAAATGTGCTGAGCGGGATGGCCAGCAGACGGCCTCGCCTGGCGGCGCTGGCGGACTGCTATCAGGATTTTACCGACAATTATCAGCTATTCGATGAGCTATTCTGGCAGTTCTACCCGCAGATGATGGCGAAAGCGCGACGGCAGTCGCTGTGAAAATTGATTGCTTCTTGCCCTTTTCATAAAAAAGGTTATTGTAGGCGATTGCCTTGAAAAAACATGGATTTTGATAGGTAAGACCTATCCGAGAAATCGGCGCTTATCGCTGGTTTGCAAACCGATGTCGCCCCATACTGGCGACCGTTTCCCTTAATTTATCCTTACAGGAGTGACTATGGTTCTCGTAACTCGTCAAGCCCCTGATTTTACTGCTGCTGCCGTACTGGGCAACGGTGAAATCGTTGAAAACTTCAACTTTAAAAAACACACCGCTGGTAAAGCCACCGTTGTGTTCTTTTGGCCAATGGACTTCACCTTCGTTTGCCCTTCTGAGCTGATCGCTTTCGACAAGCGTTACGAAGAGTTCCAGAAGCGCGGCGTGGAAGTCGTTGGCGTTTCCTTCGACTCCGAGTTCGTGCACAACGCATGGCGTAAAACGCCGGTTGAAAAAGGCGGCATCGGCGAAGTGAAATACGCAATGGTTGCTGACATCAAACGTGAGATCCAGAAAGCTTACGGTATTGAGCATCCGGACGCGGGCGTTGCCCTGCGCGGTTCTTTCCTGATCGACAAAGCCGGTGTGGTTCGTCATCAGGTTGTTAACGATCTGCCGCTGGGCCGTAACGTTGACGAAATGCTGCGTATGGTTGACGCGCTGCAGTTCCACGAAGAGCACGGCGAAGTGTGCCCGGCTCAGTGGGAAAAAGGTAAAGAAGGTATGGGCGCTTCTCCGGACGGCGTGGCAAAATACCTGTCTGAACACGCTGCCAAGCTATAATTTTACTTAGCAGAACAAAGCTCGCTTCGGCGGGCTTTTTTATGTGCCAAAAATGGTCGGAAGATAGTTACGTGTGGGATTATTACGTTATTGTTGTTGCGAAAGTGTACTTAACTGCTCGCTGTGCTACCCTGTCGACAGGTATACCTTAACGAGGGAAACAAGTGCCCCCAACAAAACCCGCTTATTCTTCAGAAATTTGCGCTCTTATCGGCAGGGCCGTTACCGAACTGCTGGAAGCCGGAGAGCCTGTAGGCAGACATAACATCCTGATTCGTCTTCAGGTTTATAGTGCACAAACCCGCGATGAACAGATGCAGGCCATTATCCAGCAAGCTTTCCGCTCACTTCTCGAACGCTTCCACTGATTTCTTACCCCGCCAGAAACGCCCGAGCGGCCGTTCCCCGTTTACCTGCCACGGCTCACTGAGGCTACTCAGAGCGTCCCTATGGGTTATGCGTCATCAGGTGTACGGGCGACCACCACTTCCAGCGCCTGACGGTAGATATCAAGCTGCACAACATCAGAGGTGTTTTCCAGCTTTTCTATCAGTTTCAGGATGATGCTTTTATTGGTGACATAGCCGCCTGCCGCGACGATCTCTCTGATCACCGCACCAATAACTTTTGTTTCCTGAGCCAGTAATTCGCCTTCCTTCTGGAAGTGTTCAAGGATCCCGGACTCCGAAGATTGCTGCTGCATAATTTTCGCCTTTATAAAGGGGCGGAACAACGCCACCTGAAGTTATTCAATGTTTTTTAGTGCCGTTCGGCGGGCCTTCGCTGGTAAACAGATGCGTGACATTATCGGTGTCACGGATCTCGTGCGTATAGCGATTGCTGCCGGATTTGATATTGTTTCTGACGTCGGTAATAGCCTGACGGCAGGCACGCTGTCGGGTCGCGTTTTTCTCTACCGCGCTCATCGCCTGCAGCTGGCGTATAAGAGCAGCGTTATTAATGGCGGCATCGCCTTTCAACAACGCGAGAACGGCCTCACCCAGAACTATATCAACCAGTTTTTCTTCGTCGTTTCTGTACATAACCGCTTCTCTGATTCAGTGATGTGAGCCCATAGAAGGGGTCACAGTTCCCGGTTGCCTGTTGTGATACGCAAAAATTTGCCAGCCGCCGCCGACAAAGCATTAGCGAGAAAGCAGACCGGACCGAGCAGAAAAGTTACGAACTTTTATAATCATTCAAGCCCAGGAACTCAGTCCTCACGGCCAAACAGCATGCCAATCAGCTCGTGGTAATGCTTTTCCTGCTCTGCATCTGAAGCCAACTCAAGGCGCCTCAGTAATTTTGAGCAGATCGCTTTGCGATTAATATTTCTGCCAGAGCGCAGAATCTCAACAACAATCTGCCCCAACGTCTCTTGTTGAGAGGGCATCATCGCCTTACTGAAGTAACGACTGATATCGTCTTCAGTTTTCGGGTTAGATCCATCCTGACGCATACAGCCCCCTTCAGTCGGTAGGTTAAAACGTATTTAAATTTTTCTGCGCTTAAGTTAACCATTTTCAGTAAATGTGTACAGCTATTTTGAAGTTGTACAACGAAAAAAAGTTGTTGCAAAAGGGGCTGCTGACAGGGTATTGCTCTGTGGTTACGGGCAATGAGAGGGTTATTTTGGCTCTTCATGCTCATATCTCTTTGTTTTTTACTCTTTCTGCTCACATTTAGCACAATCGACCGCTGCGGTTTAATAACAGGGACTTTGCGCATGTACAAGTTTTCTCTTTGGTCATCTGGCGTGCTGCTCTCGGCTTTGTCCATCCTGGTTTGCCCCTGTGCAAAGGCCGAAACGCAGTATGTTCTGGAGAAAGTGGTTGAGGTTAGCCGACACGGCGTTCGCCCTCCTTCACCAGATAACCGTAGCGCGATAGAAGCGGGTTCCGCCAGGCGCTGGGCCAGCTGGCAGACAACGGATGGCTACCTGACGGGACACGGCTATACCGCCGCCTGGCTGAAAGGCCGTTTTGAGCGTGATGGCTATCTTAAAGCGGGACTGTTAAGGACAGGCTGCCCGGCTAAGGGGGATTTTTACGTGCGCGCCAGCCCTATGCAGCGTACCAGAGCAACGGCTCAGGCCATAGCCGAGGCGGCTTTTCCCGGCTGTGGCGTAGTGGTTCATTCGGAAGAGAAGGACGACCCGCTATTTCATTATCCGCCGGGCAGGGCCAGCAAAGCCGAGGCTGCCGCTCATTACCAGCAAGCGTTTCGCGCTTTGGGCGGTAATGTGCAGGAAGCACAGCGGCGCTTATGGCCACAAATTGCCGCATTGAAACAGGCCGTCTGCCTGCCACAGCAGCCCTGCCCCGCTTTTAGCCAGCGCTGGCAGCTTACCGTCTGGTCAAACGGTACGATTGGCATGCAGGGACTGGATACGCTGGCGGCTATGGCGGAAACGCTGCGGCTGGAATGGAGCGAAAACAAGCCGCTGAAAGATGTCGCTTTCGGCAACGTGACGAGCCAGGCCGATCTGGTGAAGCTGCTGCCGCTGCTGAGTTTTAAGTATGATTACACCAATGATTTGCCCGGGGTGGCAAAACGTGGTGCCTCGCTGTTAATGGCGCAAATCGACAGCGCCCTGGCTTCAGGCATAAATATTGCGCCGCATCCTTCTTCCATAAATAGTCCGCCGGACGTGCGCTGGCTATTCTACGTCGCTCACGATATTAATATTGCCTGGCTGCGTACGATGCTGAATTTTAGCTGGCAGCAGGAGGACTATCCACACGGTAATATCCCCCCTGGCGGCAGTCTGGTTTTTGAGCGCTGGCGGCTTGGCGACAAGCGCTTTATCCGTATTTATTTTCAGGCACAGAGCCTGACGCAGCTGCGCCAGCTGACGCCGCTCGGCCCAACAAATTTGCCGCTGCTGACAGAGCTAAATTTTAAAGGTTGTGCAAAAACACCGGTCGGCACGCTTTGCCCTTATCAGACCGCCATGCAGCGTATCGCGAAGAACATAGACCCATCATTGCGGCAGCCCGTCGCTTATCCTGATTAAAGCGTAAATATTACCGGGCCGGGTAATTTGCTGCGGCCCCGCCTGCGTTTGCCCTACTTATTGCGCTGGGGTTTGTCAGACTGACGGTCAGCGCGGGCATTGTTGCCGATCGGCATACTCCCGGCAAACAGCAGCCAACTATCATCCACTCCGCTAACGGCACGCCGTAAATCAATATCCACACGCCCAGTAATAGCGGTCAGGCCATCAGCGGTGCAGCCTCACCCTACCTTGCTGAGCAGATACACAAGCTGACCGAAGGTAACCCGTAAGCCAAAGCGATGGCCCATACGGTCGTTGGGGCGGTAGCGTCTTACGTGCCCGCTAACTCAGTTCTGGTGGTATGCCAGACGCCCAGACCGAGAAGAATTATCGCAATGAATAAAGGTTAAGAGTAATAAATTATTCTTTTACTTTTAAAGCCGTTATAAAAATAACGCCAGACGGCAGTATCTGGCGTTAACTTTATCACTACAGCAAAAAACGCTTATGACAATCAGCGGTCTTCAATCTGAATAAGGGCGCCCCAGGTATCTATTTTAATAACGCGAATATATTTCCCTGAAAGCTCATCATAGATAGCCTTCCCGGACAGTAAAGGCGCATCTTTATTAGACGAAGTTTCAGGCGTGGTGTCGATAAGTACGCTTTTAACCGAGCTGCCGCTGTAGTGCATTACACGCACAGTAACGCCGTTAACAAATTGATCATTGCTGTCCCACTTTTCAAAAGTCCCCTTCGGCTGGCGATACTCCAGCACCAGGACAGAGCCATCATTACGCTTAATCCGATAGCCTCGTCGACCGTCTGAGCGGCTAACGGGTACGATCATATTTTCTGAAAAAAGAGGATAAAGATTATAAATGCCCGCTTTTGTAATTACAGGCATCTCTGTGTCATTTAACCAGGTGGTGTAATGCTGATAGTTCGCCGGATAGAGTTTGCTACCTCCGCCACCCATGGTGTCTGTAGCGTCACCTCCGCCACCTTGCGTACAGGCCGAATTAAGCTGGACGATCCCCCCTTTAACCGGACAGTTTTTTAAGGTTGCGGAATGCTGAAAACCTAAATTATGGCCAAACTCATGGGACCACATCCAGACTTTATGACCGACATTATTAGAAATAATCCAGTTCCCCGGCATGGCCGCTAAACCTTCAAACGAACAGGCGGAAGTGCGCGAAATATCCACGAAAAGATAATCATAATCAGCCGGATTTACCCCCAACTTTAGCGCGGCAGCACGAGCGCTCGACAAAATATTGCTGGAACTGCAGGTAGCAGGACGGTCGCCAATATTGACGTTACGCAGAAATGTCCCTGTAAGATTAAGCTTCCCATGAGAGGCCTGCTTCATATAGTTATGAAGTGAGGCATCGCTATCCCGTCCCCCTAATACCGCTTTGCGAATGGGTTCCGGATCGTTTGGCGTAACGCCATTGAAGTGCGTTGCCATTAACAGAACTTTCTTTGTCCCCGTTATTGCTCGTACTGGCGCAGGGATCTCGCCAGCATAGTGCCATTGCATCTGCTCTACGTTGCTGGCGGTTGACATACCGATATTGGCGGCGGAAGTCGCATTAAGCGTTTGTTTTTTCCCCAAATCGTTATTGTATTTATTTCTTAAGGTAATAACGCCTGCTCTTCCTTCTTTTATATCCCATAGCCGCATTGAGGTATAACCGTCGCCGCTACAGGTGCCCAGGTTAACGGTAGTGCCGTTACCCAGAGTGCGTAAACATTTTTCCGAGGATTTATTGCGTATATAGTAATATGCTTCAAATTTTTCCAGCTTCCACTGTTGTGAACTAACGTCACTACAGGCCGAAAAAAGTAAACTGGCTCCATCACTCGCAAGGGTTAAACAGGACGCATTGCCGATAGCGTTATTTTTCAGGGGATAAAAATCTTGCTGTGCGGCTGAGGCAAAAAAGCTGACGGCGAGGCTCGCAACGATTGGCGATAATAGTTTCCTTACTTTCACAGATATATCCTTATGAAAAAAAGAATAGTCTATGAGAAAAATATCCCTAAAGAATAAGTTATCCCATTAATTAATATTTTCTGCCCTCTTCTGTTAGCAGATAACAGGATACACAGTCTGAATAAGGCAGTTCATCAGGTCAGGTTGTTGGCACCAGCAAGAAACGTAGAGGAAAGCGTCAATATTGCCGCCGCCTTTAAGTTATCTATTTCCACTGGGTTCGTGTCTTACTGAGAGCATCTTGCAGGCATGGAAGCGAGGAAGGAAGCCGCCTTCATCGAAGGCGGCTTTTTATTATGCTTTGATTCTCTTTTTCACCAGCATCCAGCTTGCCAGCAGCAGCACTATCCAGCCGATGCCGACGTAAAGCGACACGCGGGTATCCGGGAAGTAGCCGATCAGGCCGATGATAAAGAACAGGAACAGAATGCCGACGATAGCGGTGAACACGCCGCCAGGCATAGCGAACTTAAGCTCTTTCGCCTGGGCTGGCGTCAGCGAGCGGCGGAAGCCAATCTGCGCGAACAGGATCATAATCCACACCCAGACGGTTGCAAAGGTGGCCAGCGAGGCGATGACCAGGAAAACTTTTTCCGGCATCAGGTAGTTCAGATAGACGGCAATCAGCATGGCTACCATCATCACCAGCACCGTGATCCACGGAATGCCGCGACGAGATACGGTTGCAAACATCGCGGGCGCATGGCCCTGCTCTGCCATACCGTGCAGCATACGACCAACGCCAAACACATCGCTGTTAATCGCCGAAAGCGAAGCCGTAATGACCACAAAGTTCAGAATGGCCGCCGCTGCCGCAATACCCATATGCTGGAAGGTCAGCACAAACGGGCTGCCGTTGGTGCCCACCTGGTTCCATGGATAGATCGACATAATCACAAACAGCGTGCCTACATAGAACACCAGAATACGCAGCGGCACGGTATTAATTGCGCGGGGAATAGAGGTAGCCGGATCCTTCGCTTCGCCAGCGGTAATGCCGATAATCTCAATACCACCATAGGCAAACATCACAATCTGTAGCGACAGCACCATCCCGATAACGCCGTGCGCAAAAAAGCCGCCGTTCGTCCACAGATTACTGATGCCGGTCGGCTTACCGCCGTTGCCGATACCCCAGAAGATAATCCCGATGCCCGCCACGATCATAATGATGATGGTGGCTACCTTGAACAGCGACAGCCAGAATTCGACTTCGCCAAAGACTTTGACCGTCGCCAGGTTAATGGCGCCGATAATAAGCACCACGCTCAGCACCCAGGCCCAGTGCGGCACGTCCGGAAACCAGACGCTCATATAGATGCCAAAGGCGGTGACGTCGGCAATAGCGACAATCAAAATTTCAAAGCAGTAGGTCCAGCCGGTGATATAACCCGCCAGCGGGCCGAGGTAGTCCTGGGCATAGCGCGAAAAGGAGCTGGACTGCGGGTTATTAACCGACATTTCGCCCAGCGCGCGCATGATGATATAGGCGATAGCGCCGCCGATAATATAGGCGAGGATGACGCTCGGACCGGCCATTTTCATCGCATCGGCCGAACCGTAGAACAGGCCGGTGCCAATGGCAGAGCCCAGTGCCATAAAACGAATGTGGCGGGTACTCAGGCCCTTTTTGAGGGTATTATTTTCCATTTTTCATCTGCTTAAGTTCTGTCGACTTCTCCTGCCGGAGATGGGCAGGAGAAGGTATCACATTTTACTGCTGATGCGCATTCACAGCCTTCTGTCCCATGACGCGGTCGCACAGAACAACGACAACCAGCATAGCCAGCGAAGGCGGCAGCCAGGCCAGGCCTTGCTCAGCCAGCGGCAGGCTGCCGGTAAAAGCAGGCAGCGCGTCTTTAAAACCGGTGGTTTTAATGCCGTCGATAATACCGAAGATCAGGCTGACCAGCATGGTCGGCGCGATAATACGGCTGCTTTTATTCCACCAGCGCAGCGTAAAGCTCAGCAGGATCAGCACGATACAAGGCGGATAGATCGCCGTCAGCACCGGAATAGAGAACTGAATCAGCTGGCTAAGACCCAGATTGGATACCAGCATCGAGAACAGGCCCAGAATAAACACCAGCTGGCGATAGCTCAGCGGCAGATACTGCTGGAAGAACTCGGCACAGGCGCAGGTCAGGCCCACCGCCGTTACCATACAGGCAACGAAAATGAGCGCGGCAAGGAACAGGCTGCCTACGCTGCCAAAAGTATGCTGTACATAGGCGTGCAGGATGGCCGCGCCGTTGGCATTTTGATCGACGATAGAAGCACTGTCGGAACCCAGCTTAAACAGGGTCAGGTAAACCAGCGTCAAACCCACGCCCGCAATCAGGCCGGCAATGATGGTGTAACGTGTCAGCAGACCCGCTTCGCTTACGCCGCGGGAACGGGCTGCGTTAACGATAACGATGCCGAATACCAGCGCGCCCAGCGTATCCATGGTCAGATAGCCGTTAATAAATCCGCTGGAGAACGCGGCATGCTGATACGATTCCGTTGCCGGAGCCAGGCCGCCTGCGGGCCAAATCAGCGCGGCGATGCCCAGCACGCCCAGCGCAACGATCTTCAGCGGTGCCAGAATATGGCCAACGGTATCCAGCAGTTTGCCCGGATAGAGCGAAATGCCAATCACCAGCGAAAAGTAGATCAGGCTATAAATGAACAAAGGCAGTGCGCCATCGCCGGTCAGCGGAGCAATACCCACTTCGAAAGAGACGGTCGCGGTGCGCGGTGTGGCAAACAGCGGCCCAACGGCCAGATAGCAGACTGTCGCCAGCACAATGCCTGCTGCTTTACCGATTGGCGAGCTAAGCGCGTCGATGCCCCCGCCGACTCGCGCCAGCGCAATGACGGTAATAACCGGCAGCCCAACCGCCGTCAGCAAAAAGCCAAGCGCCGCAATCCAGACATGTTCCCCGGACTGAATACCAACCATAGGTGGAAAAATAATGTTACCGGCACCAACGAACAGGGCAAAAGTCATAAAGCCCAGCGCGAGGATGTCTTTAGAAGTTAAACGTTTTGTCATAAGAAGCGGATATGCCTGTACTGGTGTTAAGTGAATGCGTGATGTTGGCTTTATTTCCCTGCACGCATCGATCGCTCAGTCTCCGTCGCGGCAGTCGATTTTCTGCCTGACGGCGAACGGCGTGATTACGCTGTTTATGTTCTTTTTTCCAGGGAAATAAATTTAAAACGGCGCTAAGTAAAACGTTTATAGCGGAGAAAGACAATACGGGATCGAGAAACCAGAGTAATATAACGCAGAAATAGTACACACCAGTTAATAAGTCTGGTTTAACGGCTGGATGCCTTACATGATTTGTATCTTTTTTGCGCTTTGCGGCGTTATTTTCTGCACGAATTTACCGCTGGATGCACAAAAGGCGCGTATAAACGCGCCTTTTGCATTATTTGCCTGGCTTACCAGACCTGTTTAGCGATATCGACAACCAGACGCAGCTTGGCCCACTGCTGCTCTTCCGTCAGGCTGTTGCCCTCTTCCGTCGAGGCAAAGCCGCACTGCGGGCTCAGGCAAATCTGCTCCAGGCTGACAAACTGTGCCGCCTCGTTAATGCGCTTTTTCACCGTTTCCGCCTCTTCCAGCTCACCGTTTTTCGTGGTGATCAGGCCCAGCACAACCTGCTGCTTGCCCGGCCTGATAAAGCGCAGCGGCTCAAAACCGCCAGAACGCTCATTGTCATATTCCAGGAAGAAGGCGTCGACCTTCACCGTGCCGAAAAGGATCTCCGCCACCGGCTCATAGCCGCCTTCAGAAATCCACGTTGAGCGGAAGTTGCCGCGACAAACGTGCAGGCCTACGGTCATATCTTCCGGTTTGCCTTCCAGCGCTTTGTTCAGTACCTGCGCATAAATGTTAGCCAGCTCTTCCGGATTGTCACCGCGTTCGCGTATCTGACGCTTTTGATCTTCAGAACATAAATAGGCCCAGACGGTATCGTCCAGCTGTAGATAACGGCAGCCCGCCTCATAAAAGCCTTTAATGGCCGCACGGTACGTCAGCGCCAGATCGTTAAAATACTCTTTCAGGTCCGGATAAACGTTGGCGTCAATAACCTTACGACCACCGCGAAAATGCAACACGCTCGGGCTTGGGATGGTCATTTTTGGAATAGCGTCGCCGCTGATGCTTTTCAGGAAACGAAAATCTTCCAGCATGGGATGATTGCCAAAGCCCAGCTTGCCGGTCACCTTCACGCCGCGAGCCTTGGTCTGTACGCCGTTGAATTGAATACCCTGCTCCGCCTCATAACGCTCTACGCCTTCCAGGCCGTCGAAGAAATCGAAGTGCCACCACGCACGGCGGAATTCGCCGTCGGTAACCACTTTCAGCCCGCTGGCGCGCTGTTGCTCAACCACGTCACGGATGGCTTCATCTTCAATCTGGCGCAGCGCAGCGGCGTCGATTTCACCTGTCTGAAACTGTTCGCGGGCCTGTTTAATCGCAGCAGGACGCAGGAAACTGCCAACAACTTCGGCGCGATACTGGGCTGATTCTCTTTGCATTTTCGGTCACTCCTGGCCTGCGGACGGGCACATCATTTAACGGTAAAAGTGTTATCTCTAAACATCACCAGACTTCTGGATGTCTAAATGGCTGGAAGTAAGAATGTCATGAGAAAGATTTAACGGCAAACGAAGAAATTTCACATTACATGAAAAAAATTCATGTTGATGTGAAGAAGCCGGTATAGAACCGCTATAAGCAAGGCGTAACGGAAACTGGCAAAACCGCTACGGGCGGGCCGAAGCGGATATATGCAAGATAAGGTGGATACGGACAAGAGCAGCAAACACGTACAGGATACGGCGGATTCAGCAATTATAACGGACAAAGCATAACAGCCAGCCTTACTCGCCGATCATCGCCCTGACCCTGTTGAGCTGCTCATCAGAGAGCGGCAGATAGCCCGCCTGCCGCACCAGTGCCTGACCCTGCGGCGACAGCGCATGCTGTAAGAAAGCTTTGGTCAATGGCTCAAGCGGCTGACCCGGCGCTTTATTCACATAGATATAAAGCGGGCGGGCATAGGGATAGCGTCCGCTGCGAATACTGGCGACGCCAGGCGCTATCCAGTTAACGCCGTCGGGCGAAACCAGCAGCGTTTTTACTCCCGTCAGATGCGCGCCCATGCTGGCGTAGCCGATGCCGTTCAGCGTGCTCGCTACCGCCTGAATGACGGCCGCCGATCCAGGGTATTCACCAACATCATTACGGAAATCGCCGTTGCATAATGCCTGCTGACGGAAAAAGCCCCAGGTGCCGGACGCCGAGTTACGGCCAAAACGCTGTAACGGCCGATGCTGCCACGCCGGTTGTTTTAACTGTAAATCGCCCCAGCTATGGACGGTGAAGTCTGCGCCGCAGCGGCGGGTAACGGAAAAAATAGCGTCGAGCTGCTGAGCGTTTATCCTCTCAAGCGGATTATCCTGGTTTACCACCACCACTAAGGCATCCAGCGCCACCGGCACGGCCAGCGGCGCATAGCCATAGCGTTTTTCAAACAGCTGGCGCTCAACGGCCTGCATTGGCCGACTCATCGCGCCCAGCTGCGCTGCGCCTGCCGACAATGCCGTTGGCGCGGTAGACGAACCCGCAGCCTGAATCTGCACGTTGACGCCCGGATACTGGCGGTTAAAACTTTCTGCCCACAGCGCCATCAGATTGCCTAACGTGTCTGACCCCACGCTGCTAAGGTTGCCAGACAGCATCCCCTCGGCCGCCCCGGCTTTTACGCAACACAGCAGCATAAAAGCCAAAAGTAACTTTTTCATTAATCTTGTCCGCTCACTCAGTGAACCGCATTCTGAGTCAATTGCTCACTCACGATCAACCTTGCCGGCAGTAAGAAGCTAAAACTGGTCTCTTTACCCGGCTGGCTGGCGATCTCCAGCCGCGTATTGTGATGGCCAAGCGCGTGCTTGACGATGGCTAGCCCCAGCCCGCTGCCGCCGGTCTGCCGGGAACGGGCTTTATCAACCCGGTAGAAGCGTTCGGTCAGACGAGGAATGTGCTCCGCAGCAATACCAGGCCCGTTATCCTTCACTTTAAACAGCGCACCCTGCGCCGTTTTTTGCCAGCTGATATCAATGCGCGTGCCTTCCGGCGTATGGTTAACGGCGTTGTAAACCAGATTGGAAATGGCGCTGCGCAGCTGTTCATCATTACCAAACACCCGCAGATGCGGATCGAAAGAGAAATGAATATCGTGCCGCCCCTGGCTAAGCGTTTCCGCCTCGCGCTGTAACAGTCGCAGCATCAGCGGCACATCCACTTTTTCCTGCAAATCCAGCGCGGGTGCCGCTTCAATCCTTGAAAGCGTCAGCAGCTGCTTAACCAGCGCATCCATGCGGCGCGTTTGTTCCTGCATAGTGTGCAGCGCTTTGTCCCGCGAAGGACCTTCCAGCACCGCATCGCTCATCATCTCCAGATAGCCCTGCAGCACGGTAAGCGGCGTGCGTAGTTCGTGGCTGACGTTGGCGAAGAAGTTACGGCGCGCGCCTTCCAGCTGATGCATTTGCGTGACGTCACGCGATACCAGCAGCCACTGGCCTTCGCTGTAGGGCATTACCCGAAATTCCAGATGGCGATGGCTGTTCAGCACCAGGGTTAAAGGGCGAGAAAAATCGCGATCGCGCAGGTAGTGAGTAAATTCCGGATAGCGCAGCAGATTTAAAATATTCTGTCCGTTATCTTCCGGCCAGCGCAGTCCCAACAGCTGCTGCGCCAGGCCGTTACACCAGAAGATGGTGCCCTCTTCCGTGGTCAGCACCACCGCATCGGGCAGGGATTCTGCGCCGCTGCGAAAACGTTTAATCAGATGCCCCAGCTCGCGACGACGACGACGGTTACGCGCCTGCATCTGATAAAGACCATAGAAGAGCGGTTCCCAACTGCCGCGACCCGCAGGCGGCGTGATACTGCGATCGATCCAGAGCCAGTGGGAAAGACGAAGCAGGTTAGAAAAATGCCAGCCCAGCACGGCCAGCACGGCCAGCAGCAGCAGCCACGGCAGATAGCCGGTGAGCAGACCGATAATCAGCGCTGGCAGACAGGCGAGCAGCAGCTCAAGCAGCAATCTCTTCCAGGAGAGGCGTTCCAGCACGGCGAAAACTCCAGTGGGGACGATCAGTAACGTGCAGAGAAACGGTAGCCCGTACCGCGAACGGTCTGCACCATACGATCGTGCCCGGTCAGTTCAAGCGCTTTACGCAGGCGGCGGATATGCACATCAACGGTACGATCTTCCACGTAAACGTTAGTGCCCCAGACATGATTAAGCAACTGCTCGCGGCTGTAGACGCGCTCGGGATGGGTCATAAAGAAGTGCAGCAGCTTATATTCGGTCGGCCCCATCTCCAGCGGCTGCGTTTCCGACATCACGCGGTGCGAAGACGGGTCCAGGCTCAGGCCCTGGATCTCAATCACCTCCTCCACCGCCATTGGCGAAATCCGGCGCATCACCGCTTTAATGCGGGCAACCAGTTCCTTAGGTGAAAAAGGTTTAATAATATAGTCGTCAGCCCCCACTTCCAGGCCCCGCACGCGATCCTCTTCTTCGCCGCGCGCCGTCAGCATCATCACCGGAATATCGCGGGTCATGGCTTCGCGCTTTAAATGACGGATAAACTGAATACCGGTGCCGCCTGGCAACATCCAGTCCAGCAGGATCAGATCGGGCCACGGCTCAATTAACATGCTGATCGCGCTGTCATAATCTTCCGCTTCTATTGGCTGATAGTCGTTTTGCTCCAGAACAAAACACAACATCTCACGGATTGGGGCTTCATCTTCGACTACCAGAATGCGCTTAGCCATCATTGCTCCTGCGTTTGTGACGGGATGTCACTGGATATGCGGCGTCATTATGCGTCAGATTTATGACACTTTTATGAAAAAAGCCTCAGCCATTCATCAGTTTTATAACACTTTCAGCAGGATGGAAATGCGTAGCTGAGGTTTTTTAGCCAGGCGTTTATAATCGGCCTTTCGCTTTTGCCATCCTGAAGGGATTCTATGCGACTCATTCATACCGCCGACTGGCATCTGGGCCAGTTTTTTTATACCAAAAGCCGTGCGCCGGAGCACGAGGCTTTTCTGACGTGGCTGGTCGCGCAGGTTGAGCTGCATCAGGTTGATGCCGTTATCGTGGCCGGCGACGTTTTCGATACCGGTTCGCCGCCCAGCTATGCGCGCGAGCTGTATAACCGCTTTGTGGTCAGGCTACAGCAAACCGGCTGCCAGCTGATTATTCTGGCGGGCAATCACGACTCGGTAGCCATGCTGAATGAATCCCGCGAGCTGCTGGCCTGCCTGAATACGCGCGTGATTGCCGCCGCCAGCGAAGATCCTGCCGACCAGGTGTTGGTACTGAATCGTCGCGACGGCCAGCCGGGCGCGCTGCTTTGCGCCATTCCTTTTTTACGCCCGCGCGATATCACGCTCAGCAAAGCGGGACAGTCGGGACGAGAGAAGCAGCAGACGCTGCTGGAAGCGATCACCCACCACTATCAGCGCAGCTACGCAGCCGCAACAGAAATGCGTGCGAAACTGAACGGCACGCTGCCCATCGTGGCGACCGGCCATTTGACCACTGTCGGCGTGACTAAAAGCGATGCGGTGCGCGATATCTACATTGGCACGCTGGACGCTTTTCCCGCCCAGGCTTTTCCGCCAGCGGACTATATCGCGCTCGGTCATATTCATCGTGCGCAGCGCATTGCCGATACGGAGCACATCCGCTACAGCGGCTCCCCTATCCCGCTCAGCTTTGACGAGCTGGGCCGTGAAAAAAGCGTTTTCATGGTCGATTTTGCCGACGGTCAGCTTAGCCAGGTCAGGCCGCTGGCGGTGCCGCTCTTTCAGCCGATGCAGATGATTAAAGGATCGCTGGCGGAGATTGAACGGCAGCTGGCAGCGATTCAGCCGCCGGAAACGGGCCAGCAGGTGTGGCTGGATATCGAAATTGTTTCGCAGACCTGGCTAAACGACCTACAGCGCCATATTCAGGAGCTGACTGAAAAACTGCCGGTCGAAGTTGTGCTGCTGCGCCGCAGCCGCGAACAGCGCGACAGCATTATTAACCGACAGAATAACGAGACCTTGAGCGAGCTGAGCGTGGAGGAAGTGTTTCAACGCCGCCTGGCTTCAGAAGAAGAAGATCCGCAGCGCATTGCGCGCACTACGCTGCTGTTCAGCCAGACGCTGGCCGAGATTGATGAGGAGCAGCCATGAAAATCCTGACGCTACGGTTTAAAAACCTCAACTCGCTAAAAGGTGAATGGAAAATTGATTTCACCGCCGAGCCTTTCGCCAGCAACGGCCTGTTTGCCATTACCGGGCCAACCGGCGCGGGTAAAACCACGCTGCTGGACGCTATCTGCCTGGCGCTCTATCACGAAACGTCGCGGCTGGGGAAGCTGTCGCAGACGCAAAACGATTTAATGACGCGCGATACTTCCGAATGCCTGGCTGAAGTCGAATTTGAGGTGAAAGGCGTCGCCTGGCGCGCATTCTGGAGCCAGAACCGGGCGCGAGGCGCGGTGGATGGCAACCTGCAGGCGCCGCGCGTAGAGCTGGCGCGCTGTGAAGACAATAAAATCGTCGCGGATAAAGTAAAAGACAAGCTGGAGATGCTTACCGAGCTGACCGGCCTGGACTTCGATCGCTTCACCAAATCGATGATGCTTTCGCAAGGTCAGTTTGCCGCTTTTCTTAACGCCGATGCCAACAGCCGCGCGGAACTGCTGGAAGAACTGACCGGCACGGAAATTTACGGCCGTCTTTCCGCCAGCGTGTTTGAGCGGCACAAAAACGCCAGAACCGCGCTGGAGACGCTACGGGCGCAGGCTGGCGCGATGGCCCTGCTGGATGAGGAACAAGTTCAGCAGCTTACCACCCAGTCTGAACAGCTGTTGGCAGAGGAGCAGGCGCTTACTTCTCAGCATCAGCACCAGCAGTCGCTGCTGCAGTGGTACCAGCAGTATCAGGCGGTGGGACACGCCCAAAAAGCGGCGGAAGCGGAGCACGAGCAGGCGAAAACGGCCTGGCAAGAAGCAATGCCGCAGCTCAACCTGCTGGCACGAGCAGAGCCGGCCGAGAAGCTACGTCCGCAATGGCTCCTGCGTAACCAGCAGCAGCAGGACAGGCAGCGCCTTAACGAACAGCAGCAGCAAATTGAACAACAACAGCAACAGCTTGGCGAGCAGCTTGCAGTACTTGACGGGCAACTAAAAACGGCCGAAGCCGCCCGGCTCCAGCACGAAGCCGATCGTCAGCAGCAGGAAGCCTTAATAGCGGACAGGTTGCAGCCGCTGGATAACAGCATCGTGACGCTGACGCAGCAGAATCAGCAGCTACAGAAAGAAGTAAGCGATCACCAACTCTTTCTCGCACAGCGGCGTCAGGCGCTTGAGCAAACGCAACGCGAGCAGACGGAAAAAACCGCGCAGCAGCAGGAACATCAACGCTGGCAGCAGCAGCACGACCAATTTGCACGCTGGGGCGAATCACTGCCGCTGTGGCGCGCGCGCTTTGAACAGCAGCAGCAGAGCGAACAGGCGCTGGCGGCACTGCGTCAGCGCAAGCTTGAACAGCAGCAGGCAACAGAACAGCTACGAACGCAGCTTGCTCAGGCAGAGCAGCAGGCCAAACCAAAGCAGCTACAGCTTGAAGAAACGCAACTGCGCGTAACCGAAGCGCAGGCGGCGCTTGCTCATCAGCAGCAACAGCATTCAGAGGAGCAGCTTCAGGCCTCGCTGGCCGCTCTTCATCAGCAGCGGTCGCAGCGGCAGAGCCTGGCGCTGATTGCATCGCAGTGGCAGCCGCTGATGCAGCGCATGCAGAAACAGCAGGCCAGCCAGCAGGCGCTGCAACAGCAGCTTCAGCAGGCGCAGCTCGAACTGCAAAACCTGCGCACGGGCTGGAAGGAAAAACAGCAGCATTTGCAGGATCTGGAAAAACGCTGCGAGTTGGAACAGCGCATTGCCGACCTGGAGCAGCACCGCGCCCTGCTGGAGCCTGAGCAGCCCTGCCCGCTGTGCGGCTCCTGCCAGCATCCTGCCGTGGCGGCATACCAGGCGCTAAAACCGTCAGAAAATCAGCAGCGTCTTGCAGTACTAAAAAATGAAGTGGAGATGCTGAAAGATCGCGGTACGGCCAGACGCGAACAGGTCAAAAACCTCGAGCTACAGTCGGGAAAACTACAGCAGGAACAGGCGGAAAACGAAAGTGAAGCCGCCCGTTTACGCGACCAGTGGCAAACGATAGTGCAGGCCCTGAATCTTACCTTCACGCCTGATGAGACAACGCAAACCGCCGCCTGGCTGACTGCTCAGGAAAAGCAGGAAGACGACTTCCAGGCACGGCTGCTGAGCCTACAGCAAAGCGCCCGTCTGCTTCAGCAACAGAAGGAAAAACTGGCCGTCCAGCAAAACGAGCTTAACGATATCCAGCAGCAGCAAAAGCTGACCGGTCAGCAACTGCTTACTTACACTAACGCGCTGGAAGATCAGGAAAAAGCGCTGGCGACGCAGCAGCACAGCGTAACGCAGCAGCACGAAGCCTTACGCGCCTCGCTGGCTGCGATGGCACTGGTGCCGCCAGAGCCGGAGAGAGTCGAAAGCTGGCTTGGCGCTCGTCAGCAGGAGTGGCAAGAGTGGAACAGGCGCGCGCAAACGTTGACGGAGCTGGCTTCTCAACTGACCGCTCTGACAACGCAGCAGCAGGCGCTGCTGGCAGAAATCAACCGCGAGCAGGAGCAGGTAACCGAGCTGGAAAAACGTAGCCAGAGTGGGCAACAAGAGCTGGCCGCTTTACGCCAACAGCGCCGGGAACTATTTGGCGATAAGGTGATAGCCGAGGTTATGCAGCAGCTTCGTACGCTGTCGCAGCAGCATACTGAACGCTGCCAGCAGCTCCAGCAGCAGTGGCAGCAGCGGCAAAACCAGTTAAATACCCTGACCGGACAGCATAATTCACTGACTGAGCAGCTTCATGCGCTAACGCAGCGGTTGACGCAGGCACAACAGGCTTTTGACGCCGCGCTTCTGGCCAGCGATTTCAGCGACGAAGCGGCCTTCACCCGGGCTTTACTGGATGAAACGGAGCTCTTGCGCCTGCAAACCCTGCAAAAAACACATGAGCAGCGGCTTCAGCAGGCCGCCGCGCTTCTTAGCCAGGCGGAAAAAAACCTGGCGGCGCTGGCAGAAAAACCGCAGGCGATGCCGGAGGATCCGCAAACCTTGCCTGCCACAATAGAGAACCTCGCCCGGCAGCTAAGGGAAAATGCGCGCCAGCAGGGCGAAGCGCAGCAGCAGCTTACCAGCGATGCGCAGCGGCGCGAGCAGCAAAAGCAGCTGCTGACCACTATCGAGCAGGAAACGCAGCAGCTGGAAGACTGGAGCTACCTGAACCAGCTAATCGGTTCGAAAGAAGGCGATAAGTTCCGTAAGTTTGCCCAGGGCCTGACGCTGGATCACCTTGTCTGGCTGGCGAACAACCAGCTAAACCGGCTGCACGGTCGCTATCTGCTACAGCGTAAATCGCAGGAGGCGCTGGAGTTACAGGTGGTCGATACCTGGCAAGCTGACGCCCTGCGCGATACGCGTACCCTTTCCGGCGGCGAAAGCTTTTTGGTAAGCCTGGCGCTGGCGCTGGCGCTTTCCGATCTGGTTAGCCACAAAACGCGCATTGAATCGCTGTTTCTGGACGAAGGTTTCGGCACGCTGGATGCCGCCACGCTGGACGGCGCGCTGGACGCGCTGGACGCGCTGAATGCCAGCGGCAAAACGATTGGCGTTATCAGCCATGTCGAAGCGATGAAAGAGCGTATTCCGGTGCAGATCAAAGTGAGGAAAGTTAACGGGCTGGGCTACAGCAGGCTGGAAGTGCCAGAAGCTTAAAAATAAGGGCACCGACAGGTGCCCTCTGTCCGGCAACCTAGGGTTTTACAGCCTTAGCCCGTGGGCCAGGCAGGATGGCACCGTCGTCACCAGCCGTCAGCAGACGCGCACTGGTAATGGCCGCGATGTCATGTGCCTTATCCGTTACGTTACTGGCGATCTGGTTAATGGCGGCCCCCACCAGCATGCCAAGCAGCGACTGGTTGTTGTTGTTGCCTTCATTATCGGAAGCCGCAGCCAGCCCGCTCCAGATTTGCTTGCCGCTGCGCAGATCCACCAGCCTCGCCGTGGCCGACACACGCGTTGTGCTGTCTACAACCATGTATTTGGTGCCGTAATCGGTAATATCGATGTACAGCGCCGCATCGGCGTTGAAAATAGCATGCAGCTTTTGCGTTGGTACGTTCTGGATATCAGCAGCGTTAGTTAAGCCGTTCTGTTTAAAGGTTTCTTCAACCACCGCAACCGGGAAAACGTAATAGCCGGATTCCGCCAGCGGCTGCGTCACCAGCGAAACAAAGCTGTGCGCTGCATTAACGTCCGGCGTGCTGTTTTGCGCAGGAAGTACCAGAATGGAGGCGGGTTTACTGGCGCGAAACGCGCTGTAATCGTATGGCGTTTTCTTTGCACAGCCGGTCAGCGTCATCACAGCCAGCAGCGCGATAAAGGCGAAAAGCTTTTTCATTATTTTGCTCCCTGCTTATTACGCATCAGGAAATCCATATAGGCCGAAGATTCGGGAAAGGCGATTTTCTCATTGGTAAACTGCTGGAAAGCTTTATCCGGCTGGCCGGCATTGACATAAAGCAGACCCAGCTGAGCATGCAGCCCGGGCGGCAGCGGTTTATTTTTCGCTTTTGCCTGCTCAATAACTTTATTTAATGTGGCAATATCTTTTTCCGGCGCGCTGCCGTTCTGCCAGGCGCTATAAAGGGAGGACTGATAGTCGCCCCAGTAATAGACAGTTTCTTTTTTCTGCGCGCAGGCAGTCATCAGCAGTGCCGTCGCCAGCATGCCGGTTACTTTTAATAAACGCATTATTTTCTCCGTTATTTAACCGGGCGCCATGCACCAGACTGCAGGCCGTTGACCAGATGATTGACCGCTTCACGTACGGCCAGATCCATGACTTTGCCGTTAAGCGTCGAGTCATAGCTGGCGGTGCCGCCAAAGCCAATAACTTCACGGTTAGATAAGGCGTATTCGCCCGCGCCCTGTACGGAATAGACCACTTCCGAGGTAGCGACATCCACTACGTTCAGGTTAACTTTTGCGTAAGCGACCTGAGTTTTGCCGCGTCCCAGAATGCCCCACAGCTGCTGATCGCCAACCTCTTTGCGACCGAACTCGGTGATATCGCCGGTAATAACGTAATCGGCACCTTTAACGGATTGTACGCTGTGCTTATAGCCCGCTTCGGTCTTTAGCTCATCAAGATTGGCGCGATCCAGCACGTTAAAGCGGCCGGTCTGCTGCAGGTGGGTAATAAGGATGGTTTTAGACTGATTGCCCAGACGATCTACGCCGTCCGAAAAAATGCCGTTCATATAAGAGGAGCGATTATCGAATTTGCCCACGGCGACAGGGCTTTTTACGCCCTGGTAAACCGGCTGGCTGGCAGCGGCCACCTGGGGAGCTTCAATCGCGCGGGAAGATTCAGTGGCGCAGCCGCTAAGAAGCGTGCAGCCTAATAAAGAGCATGCAACAAGGTTAGTGTGAAATTTCATTCTTTTCTTTTCCATGAATTAAAACATATCCAGACTTCGCGCACAGAATACAGGGATCAGGCCAAAAGTTCTGGATAATATTTGCGGCCCCCATTACAAAAAATTAATTATTCCTGCCAGGATGCCTGGTGAATAATCTGTAAATAGCTTACGGCCGCCGGAATACGCTGTCAGCCTGACGCTAACAGGGTAAACTATCGGCTTTCATCAGAAATTCTTTAGTAATCATGGGAAGAAAATGTCATCGGCGAAAATTAAAACGGGCGCGCTGGCGCTTTTAACGCTGCTGCTGGCGGCCTGTCAGAGCCGCACAGAGCCGCCTTTGGTCGCCGCCACGCCGCAGGAAATGCAGCAGTGGGCGCAAAAAAACTGTAGCCAGAGTAAAGATGAACACTGCGCTTACTTTGCACAGATGCAGTACGGGATCCAGCGCAATTTTTATGATGCGCACCGCTATCACGGACGCGAATGTGCGGTGACTATCAGCTGGGGCCAGAATGGCCGCTACAACGTGCAGAGCACGGCCGGGGACGAACAGCTGTGTCTGAAAACCTGGGGCGTGATTAGCAGCGCCAAAAACCTGCCGCCGCCGCCAGAGAACCTGCCCGCCACGATGGTGCTGGATTTTAAGCCGGACTAGCTGGCCTGGCGCCACTGGCGCGGGCTGACGCCAAACCAGCGGCGGAAAGCCCGCGAAAAGGCGCTGACTTCAGAGTAACCCAGCAATAGCGCCATTTCAGAAACGGGCAGCTGCCGCTGTTGCAGATACCAGGTTGCCATCTCGCAGCGCACCTGATCCACCAGCAGGGTAAAGCTCAGATTTTCGCTGCGCAGGCGACGCTGTAGCGACCAGCTGGACATGCCCATCTTTTCCGCCACCTCCGGCAGTGCGGGTTCGCCCTGCATCAGCATCAGATGCACCTGCGAGCGCGCCTGATCGACAATGCTTTGCTGTGAGGTCGTGCTGTTAAGACGGCGAATGGCATCCTGCATCACGGTTAACAAAACGGGATCGCTTTCCGGCATCGCGCGCAGCAGATCCTTCTTAGGGATCACCAAAGAATTAAAAGGCTGATCGAACCAGACTGGCGCATCGAATACTTTGCAGTGCTCGTGCCACTGTTCAGGGCGTGGATGCTCAAAGTGGACTTCGCGCGGTGCCCAGCTTTTACCGGCAACGTGGCGAATAAGATTCATAAACATGCCCAGCGTCAGCTCCGCGTCCTGACGGCGGCACAGAATAGCGCCATGACGAACCTGATAGTCCAGACGCCAGCAGTCGCCCTTGTCGGTCAGCCGCGTCAGCGTATCGTGCTGGTGCCAGGGGAAAGCATTTACCACGTTGTGCAGCGCCTGCTCCAGCGTGGCGGAACAAAGCCCGACATAGCCAATCAGGCCCAGCGACTGCGGCTTAAACTGCCTGCCGTAGTGCAGGCCAAAATTATCGAAGCCTGAACAGCGCGCCGCCTCTTCCATCACCCGGCAATAGTTCACCAGCCCCAGGCTCATGGTCGGGCTGGCCAGCTGCTCGGGATCGATGCCGCTGACGCCAAAAATCCTGTCGGCGTCACCGCCTTTTTCAGCAATAAACTCGCTCAGGCCACTGGCGGCGGCGGCCAGTACGCCGCGATGGCTGGCAAAACTGGCGTTAAGCGCCGCCGTCATTTCAGGCTGTTTAATGACTCCGCTTTCCATGATTATTGCCCCGCTGCAGAAAACATACTGCTTAACTCAGCAATTTTCATACCAGCTCTGACGGGCGGGCGAGAAACCCTCAGGCACCGATCGGCAGCTCGCTGGTTTCAAGATAGCGATGGCATAGCCGCACCGAGTGGTCTGCCCACTGTGGCCCCAGGCTAAGCGCCATCTCCGTTTGCCGGTGGGAACCTACCCAGGCCAGCAGCTGAATGCGGCGCTGGATCAGCAGCGTCGGCACCATCTCCAGTTCCTTATCGCTGATATGGGCAACCTGTTCGTAGCCTTTGATCCAGTTCTCGACCCACTGTGCTGCACGAGGATGGTGCTCCACAAAGCTAATGGCTGCTGCAAGATCGTGCAGATACCAGCCCATGCCGCAGTCATCAAAATCGATCACCCGCGTTTCGCCTTTATGCAGCAACAGATTAGTTAACCGAAGATCCGCGTGGATCAAACCATAGCGGGAGGGATCTTTGCCAAACGCGTCCAGCTCGCTGCCTGCACGAGCAATCGCCTCTTCTACTACGGCGTCATCGCTGCGGCGCAGGCCTGGGGCATCACGCCAGTCGCCCCAGTGGCTTTGCGGGCTGACCATCGTTTGATGATCCCAGATAATGCGCTGAAAGCCAGCCGGTTTACGCCAGCTTTTGCTGTGCTGGTGCAGTTGCGCCGTAATGCGGCCCAGCTGCTGGAAAGCGCGCGGATCGACATCCGTTCCCGGCATGTCGCCTTCAATCCAGTCAAAAAGAACGGCATGCCGTACGCTACCATCCTGCAAGGTCAAATCCTGGATCCTTTGTCCTTCTCTGTCCACAATCGCCTGCGGTACCACAATGCCCGTTTCACGTAGCGCGTCCAGCCACTGAAGCTCGCTTTCTATATCCGCGCGCTGATGATAGTTGCCGCGATGCAGGCGCAGCGCATAGCGTTTTCCGGCCGCTTCAAGCAGAAAAGTGGCGTTTTCCGACCGACAAAGCAGGCTGATTTTGCCCTGGAGAGCTGCCGGATAACGCGTTATCGCCTGCTGGGCAAGCGCCAGCAGCGTGCTGCCTTCAAGATTGTCATATTGGCTGGCTGTCATATTTCTGTCTCCGGAAAAAAGGTAACGACCTGATGCCAGCATGGCGCGACGCCTCCCGATCTGCCTGACCGCAGGCCGCACTCTTTTGACCGCAGAAGACAGCAGGCACTTTTTTTGCTTCTGGTTTGACAGCAGAGCGCAAAAATCCTTATGCCCGCGTCAAGTTTCCTGACGGCGTCGGCTGCATTATCGACTGACACTAACTGGCGGGAAGAGTAATGATGACAACCAGGCTAAAGCCCACTCTGGGCACGATACATCTGTGGGGCATTGCGGTAGGTTTAGTGATTTCCGGGGAATATTTTGGCTGGAGCTACGGCTGGGGCGTGGCGGGCACGATGGGGTTCCTGGTCACCACGGCGCTGATTGCCACCATGTATACCTGTTTTATTTTCAGCTTTACCGAGCTGACTACCGCCATTCCGCACGCGGGCGGCCCTTTCGCCTATAGCCGCCGCGCCTTTGGTGAAACCGGCGGATTAATTGCCGGTATGGCTACGCTGATTGAGTTTGTGTTTGCTCCACCGGCCATTGCCATGGCCATCGGCGCTTACCTTAACGTGCAGTATCCGGACCTGAACCCTAAATATGCGGCGGTCGGGGCCTATCTGGTGTTTATGACGCTAAACATCCTTGGCGTAAAGCTGGCGGCGATGTTTGAACTGGTCGTCACCGTGCTGGCAGTCATCGAACTGCTGGTGTTTATGGGCGTAGTCGCACCGGGCTTTAGCCTGACTAACTTTGCGGCGCACGGCTGGTCGGGCGGCGACAGTTTCGGTATGCCGGCGGTTTCAGGCATTTTTGCCGCCATTCCTTTCGCCATCTGGTTTTTCCTGGCGATTGAAGGGGCAGCGATGGCGGCCGAAGAAGCCAAAGATCCCAAGCGTACCATTCCCAAAGCCTATATCGCCGGTATTTTGACGCTGGTGGTGCTGGCGATTGGCGTGATGTTGCTGGCGGGCGGCGCGGGCGACTGGCGCAAGCTGTCCGATATCAACGACCCGCTGCCGCAGGCGATGAAAATGATCGTCGGCGAACATTCTAACTGGATGCACATGCTGGTATGGATCGGTTTATTTGGCCTGATCGCCAGCTTTCACGGGATTATTCTGGGCTATTCACGCCAGTTCTTTGCGCTTTCACGTGCGGGCTATTTGCCTGCCGGACTGGCAAAGCTCTCCCGTTTCCAGACGCCACATCGCGCTATTATCGCAGGCGGCGTGATTGGCATCGCCGCGATTTTTAGCGACGGCTGGATTAATCTGCAGGGCATGACGCTGACGGCGGCGATGATTACCATGGCCGTCTTTGGCGCTATCGTGATGTATCTGATGAGCATGCTCAGCCTGTTCCGCCTGCGCCGCACGGCACCACAGCTGGAACGCAGCTTCCGCGCGCCCGGCTATCCTGTTGTCCCCGGCATTGCGCTCGTGCTGGCGCTGGTCTGCCTGGTGGCAATGCTGTGGTTTAATCCGGTTATCGGCGGCATTTTTGTGCTGTTTATGGCGGCAGGCTACGGCTATTTCCTGCTGACCAAAAGCCAGCGTGCCAGCGCGCCGCGTGATGCCATGCTGGCGGGAGAATAACGCGGAAAGGCAATGAAACCCCGTCGCCGATTCGCTATCATGCGCGCTGACTTTGAATAAGCGCGCATGGCGCGCCGGAGAGGGAAAGTACAATGCTGTGGTTTAAAAATTTGATGGTATATCGTCTGAATCGCGAGATCCCGCTGGCGGCAGACGAAATGGAAAAACAACTTGAGGCATTCTCTTTCACTCCCTGCGGCAGTCAGGACATGGCGAAAACCGGCTGGGTTTCGCCAATGGGCCCGAAAAGCGATGCGCTGACGCACGTCAATAACGGCCAGATCCTGATTTGCGCTCGCAAAGAGGAAAAAATCCTGCCGTCGCCCGTAATTAAACAGGCGCTGGAAGCCAAAATCGGCAAGCTGGAAGCGGAACAGCAGCGCAAGCTGAAGAAGACGGAAAAGGATTCGCTGAAGGATGAAGTGCTACACAGCCTGTTGCCGCGCGCCTTCAGCCGCTTCAGCCAGACTTTTTTGTGGATCGACACCGTTAACAACATGATTATGGTCGACTGCGCCAGCGCTAAAAAAGCGGAAGATACGCTGGCGCTGCTGCGTAAAAGCCTGGGGTCTTTGCCGGTGGTGCCGCTGACGCTGGAAAGCCCGATTGAGCTGACGCTGACGGAATGGGTACGCTCCGGCGAGACGCCAGCAGGCTTTGCGCTGATGGATGAGGCCGAACTGAAGGCGCTGCTGGAAGATGGCGGCGTGATCCGCTGTAAAAAGCAGGATCTGGTTTGTGATGAGATCGCCAATCATATCGAAGCGGGCAAGCTGGTGACTAAGCTGGCGCTGGACTGGCAGGAACGCGTTCAGCTGGTGCTGTCTGATGATGGCTCTCTGAAGCGGCTGAAGTTTGCCGACACGCTGCGCGAACAGAATGATGATATCGACAGAGAAGACGTGGCGGCACGCTTTGATGCGGACTTCATTCTGATGACAGGTGAACTGACCGCGCTGATAAGCAACACCATAGAAGCGCTGGGCGGCGAAGCGCAGCGTTAAGCGTAAAAAAGGCCGGATCCCCGGCCTTTTTCTTTTAATCTTTCAGATAGCGGCACAGATAGGCGGAAGGCTCGGCAACCTGCAGGTGGAATTCGCTGTGGCCCGGCACGTGAAAAACTTCGCCTGGTTCATAATGGCGCCATTCGGTTTCTTCCGGCAGCAGCACCTTTAGCGATCCGCTCACGACGGTCATCTCTTCCGGCTGGCCGGTGCCAAAGGTGTATTCACCTTCAGCCATCACGCCCACGCTGGCGCGGCCGGTGCTGGCGCTGTCAAACCCAATGGATTTTACCTTTCCTTCAAAGTACTCACTGACGTTGAGCATAAAACTATCCTTAACCAGTAAAGAACACAGATTGGCCGGCTTCCGCCTGCAATGTTAATCCACCAGATCCGCTGCCAGCTTGGCCAGCAACGCATTGGAAAGCAGAACGGGAATACCCAGCAGTTTTTGTAAAAAATCACGATGGCGCTGGTGATAGCCAAGGCAGTCAAGCACCAGAACGTCTGCGCCCTGCTCCTGTAGCTGTAAAGCCGCGTCAATCAGCTCATCATCATCAATCGCCCACGGGCTGGCCACGGCGAAGCACGGTGTAGAGGCCAGGCCCTGCCATTTGTAAGCCTGCTCGCCCAGATACTCTTCCCGCGCAACCATCACGCCCGGTTGCTGGCCGCCGATAATGGCATCGACCAGCGGAGGCAGCATGCGGTACGAATCCAGCAGGATGGCGTTTTTAGTCTTCAGGCCTTTATATTCGCCAGCGCACAGCACAAGGATATTTTCAAATCCTTTGCGCTCAAGCTCGCCGATCAGATTCTGTAACGCGGCTTCCACTTTTGCTGCTGACAGCACCACGTAAGAGCCATCTTCCATATGCGTCATCGCCATTTTCTCACCTGCTACCGGCCCATACAGACGCTCGATTTCGGCCATGGAAAGGCCATCAAGCAGTCCAAAATGGACAATATTTTCTTCAGGCAGGTGTTCCAGCAGCAAAGGAATCAGATCTCTGCGAGGCGCCTTTCCTAACGTTAAGGTAGCCACTTTTTTAAAGTTACTTTCCGCATCATTCAACATATCCGACATAAAGCTTCCGGAAAACAGAGAATTCATTCCGGAAAAAGTCGGCTGTACAGTGCTGGAAGGTAAGGTAGTGATGATGTCGGTCAATGGTCTGTCCAGTTGATGGCTGATGGAAAGCTTCAGGCTTTTTTCGTAAAACCGTTCAGCGAAAATAGGTTGCTGAGCAGGGATGGTCAAGCCTTAATGCCGATAATTTTCTAAGAGCAGACAGCAAAATATATTGAAAATAAAGGAATTAAATAAAAATTCTCTCTCTTTTCTCCCAACCGCCCGAAAAAGAAACGTTTATTGCCCTTTGGGCAGCAGCATTACCTGAACTCTACATGGTAGCGCTTACATTACTTTTTTGAGTCGGGGTAAAGAATCACGCGGCATCCCTGCCGGCACGCCCTACTCTTTTTCGACGTCTTCGTAACGGGCTTTGGCGTCAATAGCTTCCTGTTCGCTTTCGTGTTCGCTAATTAACGTATCTGGCTTAGGGTGATCGGCACGCAGTTCGTACCATGTTTTGCTATTGTCAGCCGTTCCTTTTTTGATCGGAACAACATGCGCTTCACGAGGATATGGCGGTCTGCCTGGCATACAACTTCCCTCCTTAAAGAATTAGAGCTGGCCGCAATAAAGCTGGCGGGCAACTGTCGTTCTTCAAGTATAGACAAAGGCTGACAATTCTCTGCACATCAGGAATAAGTTGAGAAAAATCGTCGCTAGCTGGCACGAGCAAGGGAAAGCAGGCTGATAATTTTTTCTATTACGGCATCCGGATGCTGCATGGCATTGACCACGTAGTGGGCGGCTTGATGGTAAAGCGCCTCGCGGGCGGCCAGCACCTCGACCATTTCATCTGCGATAGGACGTCCGGTCAACGTAGGACGCTGCGCCTGCTCCGGATAGGCTTCCAGCCTTGCAGCAAGCACGCCAGCTTCGGCCTGCAGATAGATAACCTGCCCTTGTTCGCGCATGTACTGACGATTTTGCTCTGCCAGCACCATGCCGCCGCCGGTGGCGATCACGGTATTTTTTGCCGTTACCGCCTGCAGCGAAAGCGACTCGCGCTGGCGAAAGCCTTCCCATCCTTCCGTTGCCACAATCTCCGTCACGGTTCGTCCCGTAGACTGCTGTAGGTGGCTATCGGTATCGCAAAAAGCGTAACCCAGTACCTGAGCCAAAGCATGACCAACGGTAGTTTTTCCGCAGCCGCGTGCGCCGATAAGATAAATGGGTAAGGACATAACAAGTGCTCCTCAGCGCTACATACGGGCTATTTTGATAGCGACAGGCGTTAATAATGTGTGCCGGGCATCATACCGAGAATTCTTTCTGCTCACCAGTAGTCACTTTTTCTTTACACCCTTCCCCCGCTATCAATAGAACATGTCATTGATCGTAAACAATAAAAACCGTGTAATGATAACGTTACACGAACTTTAAATAGCCGCAAGGCACGGCAACATTTTCTTACCCGAAGGCCGTTTACTTTCCCCTGAACTGTCCCAAAATAAACAGTACAGCCCGTAATTAAGGATCTCCTATGCAGAGCGAAGAACAAAAGTTAATTGAAAGCCTGTTTGGCCGACTAAAACAGGCTGAAACACAGTCTGGCCCGCGCGACGCGGCGGCGGAAAAACTGATCCAGCAGCAGCTACAGCAGCAGCCAGGCGCGCCTTACTATATGGCGCAGGCAATCCTGATCCAGGAAGCGGCAATGAAGCAGCTAAACAATCGGGTGAGTGAACTGGAAGCCCGGCTGGCCCAGCAGCAGCAGCAGCCACAGCAAAGCAGCGGCGGCTTTCTTTCGGGTCTTTTTGGCGGCGGTCGTCAGCAGCAACAGCAGGCGCAATCTTCACCCTGGGGTAATGCGCCACAGCCACAGCAGCAATCCTGGAATAACAACCAGCAGCCAGCGTGGAATAATGCGCAGCAACAGCCTTATTCTGCCCCGGCCGCGCCTTCTGCGACCAGAGGCTTTTTAGGCGGCGCGCTGCAAACGGCGGTTGGCGTGGCGGGCGGTGTGGTCATGGCGGATATGCTGACCAGCATGTTCCATCATTCTCAGCCGGAAGAGATCGTTAACATCATTAACGAACCGGCGATGCCGCAGGAAAGCTTCGACAATAATCTGGATACCTTTAACAACGGTACCGACGCGCCATTTCTGAATCAGGACGCTGGCCTGCCGCAGGATTACACCAGCGACTACAGCAATGATGATTTTGGTAATGACGATTTTGACGACGACAGCTTTGTCTGACCGCTTTCCATGCTTTTATCCGAGCAGATAACGGCGTTGATTGAGTAACAAAAAGGCGGGATTTTCCCGCCTTTTTTGCCTCTGGTGCTACTCAAGGCGCTGAGGCATACCGGTTTTACAGGCTATTTAGCTTTCTGCGCCTGTAGCCATTTATCCAGCTCGTTGGCAAACTGCTGGCGATCGCGCTGGCTTAGCGTGGCCGGGCCGCCGGTCTGCACGCCGCTTGCCCGCATCGTATCCATAAAGTCGCGCATCGTCAGCCTTTCCCTGATGGTGGCTTCGCTATAGCGTTCTCCGCGAGGGTTCAGCGCCACGGCCCCTTTCTCCATGACTTCTGCCGCCAGCGGAATATCGCCGGTAATCACCAAATCGCCAGGCTCTGCACGACGAACAATCTCATTGTCCGCCACGTCAAACCCGGCCGGTACGCGCAGCGTACGTAAAAATTTTGAAGGCGGGACGCTTAAAGACTGGTTGGCGACCAGCGTTACCATTATTTGCTCACGCTCCGCCGCACGGTAGAGCACCTCTTTAATCACTTTTGGACATGCGTCCGCATCTACCCAGACCGGCATCGCCCTTTCCTTTTATCAGCACATACTGACAGCGATCTTGCCTGCCTTTTCAAAAATGGCAACCCTTCTGCACCGCCGGATACTTATTTATGCAGCGGGCGGGCTAAAAATGCGTTACTTCATGGGAATGATGCTGATTTTGCCATTGGTCTCCAGAATGGCGAATTTGATTTGATCTAAGCGCTCCAGACCTGCCGAGGTGCGGGCGGAGTTAAGAATATCGTCTTTTGAAATGCCCGCCCGCTGCGCCCGTTCCGTCAGTAAATTGCCATTCTCCACCAGAATCAGCGCGCTGCCGTTAATCAGCAGGTCCAGACGTGGAAAGCGTGCTTTCATCATGCCAAACAGGATGTCGACCACTATCAGCGTAATAATCGTCAGCGAAGCACCCGTTACGGAGAAATCATTACCCAACAGCGCCTGCTGGGTAGCTTCACTGATAATCAGCAGCAGGATCAAATCAAACGAGGTCATTTCAAGCAGCGTGCGGCGTCCGGCAATTTTTAGCACCACCATCAACACAAAATAGATGCTGGTAGCCCGTAAAACGGTTTCCATATCTGCTCCTAAGGGTAGATCCACTGGGTAAAATGCACGCTGGCCTGCTGGTCCAGCGTAACGGTGACCGGATAGCGGCCAGGATTTTGCGCCTGCAGGCCAATCCAGACCGTCGCACCGGCAGGACTGCGCGGCATATCCCAGCTCAGTTCCAGCGCATTTTTGCTGCTGGTAGCCCGTTGCGGTTGCGGCTGTAGCGACTGGATCTGGAAATTATCCATCTCTTCCCCGCTGATCTTCAGCGTAAAGTGTTCCTGCTGCGGCTTCACCCTGATGGTCATCGCCATATCGCTGTCGAGCCGCCCAAAACGCTCGTACTCAACCTGTAAGCTTCCATCGTCAGTAGCCTTTCCCGTATCGCTTAATACGCCTTTAGAAAACAAACCGCACGCGCCAAGCAGTACGATGGTAAACAGGCAGGCGTAGCCGATACGCTGTATTTTCCACTCCAGAATTTGCCAGCGCATATGTTCCACCACCGGATAGCGGCGGCTGCGCTCTTCATCTTTATTTTTCACTGCCACCTCGGGCCGTCTACTGTTGTTTAAGCGTAGCCGAAGCTGAATTAACCAGCTTAATGACGTAAGCTGGAAGCGATGAAAATGCAAAAAGGTATCGAGATGGAGAAGAAGATTGGTTTTATTGGCTGCGGCAATATGTCTAAAGCCATCATTGGCGGGCTGGTTCGCGCAGGCCAGGTGAAAGCAGAGAACATCTGGGTTTATGACCATAAACCTGAGACCAACCAGGCGATGCATAAAGAGTACGGCATCACGCCGGGCAACAGTGCGGAAGAGGTAGCAAAGCAGGCGGATATTCTGTTTGGTGCGGTCAAACCCAACGTTATTCTCAGCGTGCTGAAGGAGATCTCCGGCTGTTTAAACAAAGATACCCTTGTCGTTTCTATCGCTGCTGGCGTGACGCTGGACTCGCTGGCTCAGGCGCTGGGTCACGATCGTAAACTGGTGCGCGTTATGCCTAACACGCCTGCGCTGGTTAACGAAGGCATGACATCCGTTACGCCAAACGTTCTGGTTACCAAAGAAGAAGCGGACGAGATCGTGGCCATTTTCAACGGCTTTGGTAAAGCGGCGCTGGTTCCGGAATATCAAATCCACGCGGTGGTGGGCGTCAGCGGTTCCGCACCGGCCTACGTGTTTATGTTTATTGAAGCGATGGCCGACGCCGCCGTGCTTGGCGGCATGCCAAGAGCCCAGGCTTACCAGTTTGCGGCACAGGCGGTAAAAGGCTCGGCGCAAATGGTGCTGGAAACCGGCAAGCATCCTGGCGAGCTAAAAGATATTGTCTGCTCGCCGGGCGGCACCACTATCGAAGCGGTAAAAGTGCTGGAAGAAAAAGGCTTTCGTGCGGCGATTATAGAAGCGATGCAGCAATGTATGGCGAAATCAGAACGTATGAGCAAAGCCTGATATAGCGCGCCCCTCATCAGCGAGGGGCGCAACGTCGTCAGCCCAGCACGGCTTTTTGCGCCAGCGCCGCCGCCTCCGCCATGGTCATCGGTTTTTGCATTCTGCGCACCAGTTCGGCGGTAAAGGTGTACATTCCGCATGAAGTCACGGCGGCAAGCTGGCCTTTCTGGCCATACAGCGCCACAAAGGTTTTCTCCTTCAGCGAGCCAATCAGCTGGAAATCGTCCCATTCCTGCGCATGTCCCAGATATTCGTAGCGCGTACCAAACTGCGCCGTCCAGAAAAAGGGAACGCGATCGAAAGCCTCGCCTCTGCCGAGCATATTTTTGGCGGCGACTCTGCCCTGCTGCTGCGCCACGCGCCAGTGCTCAATGCGCATTGAACCAGAAGCGGCAGGGAATTTAGCAATGTCGCCAGCGCTCCAGACGTTATTGGCAATTTCAAGAAACTCATTGCTGGTCAGGCTGCCGTCATCGTTAAGCGGGATATCGTGAATAAAGCCGGTGCCTGGCGCGACGCCCGTTGCCAGCAGAACAACATCGGCAGGAACAACGGTGCCGCTTTTCAGCACCACGCCGCTTACTTTGCCGTTATCGTTCTGCAATTCTGCCACTTCGCCCTCAATAAACTCCACGCCTTTCTCTTCGTGCAGTTGACGAAAGTAAGTGGCAATCTGCTCACCAAACTGCTTTTTAAACGGCAGCGGATCGCGCGCAATAACCTGAACCTTAACGTTTTGCGCACGTAAAGCAGAGGCCAGCTCCATAGCGATAAAACTGTTGCCCACTATCACCAGCTGGCTCGTTTCATCCACTTCCTGCAGCAGCGTTGCCGCCTGTTCGAGACTGCGCAGTACGTGCACGCCAAACAGTGCCTTGCCATTAAAATCGGGCCGCTGTGGAATGCCGCCGCTGGCAATCAGCAGCTTGTCATATTTCAGCGTTGAGCCGTCGGCGAAGCGCAAAAGCTGTTCGCGGCTGTCCAGCTGCTCCACATCTCCCTGTTTGCGTTCGGCATAGTGCCAGAAATCCTCATCCAGCAAAGGCGGAACATCTTCAATCGCCATGTTACCGGACGGCACAAACTTGGTTAATACGGTGCGGTCGTAAGGGGCTTCAGCTTCCCGGTCTACCAGCACCAGACGTCCTTTGAACCCTTCCCGACGTAGCGTCCAGGCCGCCGCCGCGCCTGCTGCCCCCGTCCCTAAGATAACGAAAACCGGTTCATCATCTTCTTCAGAAAAACGATAAAGCGGAGGAAGCGCCTGCGGACTTACCTGGATCATGCCGTTTTCAATTCTGACCGGGTAACGTTGCAGATCGCTTAAGGCCAGCGGCTCACAAAGGCTACCGTCGCTGATAGCAAAGTTGGCTTTATGCCAGGGACAAACCAGATAGCCATCATAGATCGCGCCTTGTTCAAGCGGCGCGCCGGAGTGAGGACATTTCGCCTGGTAGGCTTTCACCTCTTCTTTTTCGCGAATAAGCAGAATCTCCTGCTCGCCAATCGGTACTCTCACCGGTATCAGCTGCGGTAAATCCTGCAAAACCATAGCATTTTGATAGCTCACGACAGGCTCCTTTCTTTTTATCTTATGCATTACCAGAACTAATAAGCCTGGCATTTACAGGGGGAACGGCCATAACAAGAAAGGAAAGTCAGGAGAATTAACGATTAACTAACTGTTTTATAAAAACTATTTTCCTGGAAAAATTATTAGGCCAGGCGGGATGATGGCCACCACAAGATAACGTGCAGAAGACCTCCCGGTAAATTGCGGCCAAAAAAAACCGGAGACATTTTCTCCGGTTTTCTCATTATCAGTGAGGGCCTTGTGAGAAGCCGCCGCGAGGACCGCCGCCGCCGCCCCAACCACCGCCGCCACCGCCGCCGCCACCACCCGGAGGTGGGAACAGACATCCGCTGAGTGCTGTTACCAGCGCAACCACACTTACTGCTTTAATCAAACGACTCATAGCTCTTTCCTCGTGGTAACAATGGCGCTGATAGTAAGCGTCGTTGTTGCTGGCGACAATGCAGAAAACTCCTGTTCGGGCCCGTTTTTACGCGGCGTAACCGCGCTTAACGCTTTCATTGCACAAACCAGCAGATAACCTTAAGTAAAGGACAGCTTTCCGGAAAAAGCGCAGATAATTTGCTGCGAGATGCCTCGCAACTTGAACGCATTCAGCTTTACAGGTTTACCGTTTCAAATCAGTGTGAGCGCAGAAAAACAATGAGGTATCAATCATGAGATCGCTCTCTCTGCAACAACGGCTCAGTGATCGGGACTGGGAAAACCCTGGCGTAACGCAGCACCATCGCCTGGCCGCGCATCCCCCTTTTTCCAGCTGGCGCTCGCTTCAGGCGGCAAAAGAAGATCTGCCCAGCCAGCAAAGGCAATGGCTGAACGGCTGCTGGAACTTTAGCTATTTCACACGACCAGAACAGGTGCCGGAAAGCTGGCTCTTGCAGGATCTTGACGACGCGCGTCCGCTGGCCGTGCCCTCTAACTGGCAGCTGGCGGGCTATGACGCGCCCATTTACACCAACGTGCAGTATCCTTTTCTGGTTAATCCGCCGTACGTGCCCGCGGATAACCCAACCGGCTGTTATTCACGAACCTTTCAGTGCGACGAGGCGTGGCTGGCAGCAGGGCAAATCCGTATCCAGTTTGACGGCGTCAGTTCGGCCTTTTACCTGTGGTGCAACGGCCACTTCATTGGCTATTCACAGGACAGCCGCCTGCCCGCTGAATTTGAACTGACTCACGCCCTGCAGGCGGGCGAAAACCGTCTGGCGGTGCTGGTGCTGCGCTGGAGCGACGGTAGCTACCTGGAAGATCAGGACATGTGGCGCATGAGCGGTATTTTCCGCGACGTAAGCCTGCTGCATAAGCCTGACGTGCATCTTCAGGACGTGCAGATTGCAACGCATCTCAGCCCGGAACTGCTCAGTGCCCGCCTGCAGGTTTTGGCCGTCTGCTCGCAAACGGCGGCGGAAGGTTATCAGGCGGAAGTTACACTGTATCAGGGCGATAGCTGCGTCGCACAACTTCGGCAGCCGTTCGGGAGCCAGGTCATTGACGAGCGCGGACGCTATCCGGATCGCGTTACCCTGAATCTGCATATTGACCGCCCGGCGTTGTGGAGTGCGGAAACGCCTGCGCTCTATCGCGCTACCGTGGCGCTGTTCGATGCCGAAGACAGGCTGGTGGAAGTGGAAGCCTTTGACGTTGGCTTTCGTAAAATAGAGATCGACCGGGGGCTGCTGAAGCTCAACGGCAAACCTTTGTTGATCCGCGGCGCTAACCGCCACGAGCATCATCCGGAAAATGGCCAGGTCATGGATGAAGCGACGATGCTGCGCGATATCCGGCTCCTGAAACAGCATAACTTCAACGCCGTGCGCTGCTCGCACTACCCTAATCATCCGCTCTGGTATCGCCTGTGCGATCGCTACGGCCTGTATGTGGTGGACGAAGCCAATATCGAAACGCACGGCATGCAGCCGATGAATCGCCTGTCTGACGATCCGCAATGGTTCCATGCCTTCAGCGAACGCGTGACCAGAATGGTGCAGCGCGACAGGAACCATCCCAGCATTATTATCTGGTCGCTGGGTAATGAGTCGGGCCACGGCAGCACGCACGATGCGCTGTACCGCTGGGTAAAAAGCAGCGATCCCACGCGGCCCGTTCAGTATGAAGGTGGCGGCGCGGATACGGCAGCTACCGATATTATTTGCCCGATGTACGCCCGGGTAGATCAGGACCAGCCTTTTGAGGCCGTTCCTAAATGGGCAATTAAAAAGTGGATTGGCCTGGCGGAAGAAAACCGGCCGCTGATCCTGTGCGAGTATGCGCACGCGATGGGCAACAGCCTGGGCGGGTTTGCTGACTACTGGCAGGCGTTTCGCCAGTTCCCACGTCTTCAGGGCGGTTTCGTCTGGGACTGGGTTGACCAAAGCCTGACCCGCTATGATGAGCAGGGCAACGCCTGGCAGGCCTACGGCGGCGACTTTGGCGATAAGCCAAACGACCGCCAGTTTTGCATGAACGGGTTGGTTTTTGCCGATCGTTCGCCGCATCCGGCGCTGTTTGAAGCGCAGCGCGCCCAGCAGTTCTTCCAGTTCTCTCTGGAAAGCAGTACGCCATTGCGGCTAAAAGTCACCAGCGAATACCTGTTCCGCTCCACGAATAACGAGCAGCTACACTGGCAGATTGAACAGAACGGACAAAAGATTACCGGTGGCGAACTGCCGCTGAAGCTGATGCCGCAAGGGACGGCGACGCTGGATTTAGGCGAGCTGCCAGCGCTGGCCGGTGAGCTTTGGCTAAACGTGGCCGTTATACAACCGGGCGCTACCAGCTGGTCGGACGAAAGCCATCGCGTGGC